>JACCDO011353390.1_pt1 | contig 10718 bp, 5 predicted proteins | sample 7446101 | NCBI WGS metagenome assembly JACCDO01 (sample SAMN15323440, study PRJNA562643) | freshwater metagenome | isolation source: river surface water | place: USA:Blue River Watershed | collected 2017-08-16
ACCCCTTCTTGGTACATCCTTGTGGTTGTAGGCACAAAGGTATTAAAATAACCCAAAAATGCGATATGATCTTTGTGTAGGTCTTCAATGATCAAAGGTAGATTAGGATATTGAAGGGCTGACCATTCCCATGCATAACTCAATCTTAAACCAGCCCCATTATTCTCTCCGCCGATCCAATCTTCAGTCCAAATGGCTGAACTTGGGATTTGATTCTCTTTGAGAAAAGACAAGAGCGAGCGAATGCGATTTTCTCCAGAAACAGCATCATGCCAAACCCCAAGAATCCAAGGGGGGGGCAAATCGATGACACCCAATTGATTTTGCAAGGACTTCATCCTTTGCTTGATATCATCCCCAGCAAGTAATTCTATTGATAGATCCACATCAAAAGGCTCTTGATCGATTTGAGGTTGATAGTGGGTTAATTTTACCCTGTTTCCTAATTGACAAAGATCGATTTGATGGAAATCATCTTGGTTTAGGATCAATGAATAATCCATGCTTGAATGTAAAATTCCCATAGGTGCATAAGCAGCTTCATTGATATTCTTAAGTGGCCAACCAGCCCCAGTTTCATTCTTCCCAATGCCTTGTTCCATGGTCCATAAGGGATATGTATGTTGATTAAGTGTGAGTCCTAGGGTTTGGGTGCCTAAACCAAAAAATGCTTCTTCGGACTGACAAGACCAAGAGAGAGATTTTAGGGGGTGGGGAGAGAGTAATGAGATTTTGAGATTCCCATTCTCTTGTTTTTGAAAATGCAGACTGATGCTGTATTGGTCTTGGGTTGTTGATGTTAATCCCACTGTATTCTCATCGATTTGCAAGAATGACACTGGACTTACACTCCCTTGTTCTTTGATTTGAGAGAGATCAAAGAGGAAAGAGCCAAAGCTATTTCTGACTTTGATTTCATCTTGAGAAACAGAGAGTAAAGGTTGATTTTGATCACAAAAACCTTTGGATTGAAGGAGCGTTTTCCCATTTCTCTTGATTTCCCATTTCCCGCTTTGATCTGTTAAAATCACCTGCCAAACCCCAAGATCAAAGCTTTTACTGATCCCATCATCATAACTTTGGCAAGAAGGGATTTGCATATCAGCAGAGAACTCTTGATCTTGGATCAAATCTTGATCTTGAATCAATAATGCTTGATCTTGGATGAGCTCTTGATCTTGGATGAGCTCTTGATCTTGGATCAATAATGTTTGATCTACCATCATAGATCTTGGTGTTTCATCTTCACAAGCTACAACTAATATCACTAATAAAATCGAGAAAGATAAAAACCTTAACATTTTTACCACCCACACTTCTCATTTTGATTTTGTTGATTGAGATAAGTGAGTAAAGGTGCAAAATAAGCTAAAATTGGTTTTGCACTCATTTCTCTAGACCCAGTTAAGACTTCAAGGGCTTCAGGCCATGGTTTTTGGGCGCCAAGTGCCAACATCTTTTGCAATGCATTCCCAGCATCTTTGGATCCAAAAATAGAGCAGGTGTATAAAGGACCTTGATGTCCTTTGCGTTTACAGAGTGCGTCATGGAATTGAAATTGCAAGATATGAGCGAGGAAATATCGCATATAGGGTGTATTACCGGGGACATGGTATTTTGCACCAGGATCAAAATCATTTTCTCCACGTGCTACTGGGGATTTTAAGCCTTGAAGAGAAGCTCTTAGGTCCCACCATGCTTTATTGTAATCTTTGGCTTGTACTTTGCCACTAAATACTTGCCAACGCCATTGATCTACGAGCAAACCAAAGGGTAAGAAAGAAATCTTCTCTAAACCCATTTTCATTTGTTGATTGAGTACTGCTTTTTCATTTTCAGATGCTTGATCGAGTATACCGATTTGATGTAGATAAGAAGGAGTCACTGATAAAGCCAATGTATCGCCTATGCCTTCATGGAAACCATCATTTGCGCCTTCTTGTAAGAGCACTGGGAGCATATAATATTGGTAGTTATAATAATTATGTCCTAATTCATGATGTAAGGTAATCAGATCTTCTTGATCGACTTTAATACACATCTTAATTCTCAAATCAGCATTCACATTCACATCCCAAGCGCTGGCATGACAAACCACTTCTTTATCTTTGGGTTTTACAAAAAGAGATCTTTCCCAAAAGGTAGAAGGCAATGCTTTAAAACCAAGCGAAGTAAAGGCATTCTCAGCGATTTTAACCATATCTAAGGGTTGAAGTTTTTTCGCTTGAAGGGCTTGATCTACATCAATACTGGGTTGATCTGGATAAGGTGCAAGGAGATCATATAATGCGCCCCAATCTTGAGCCCACATATTACCAAAGAGATGGGCAGGTAATAAACCTGATTGATCGATGAGATTTGGGTATTTTTGTTTCAGTTTGGCTCTGACATGACAATGCAATGCTTCATACAAGGGTTTGACTTCAGTCCAAAGTCTATGGGTCAGTTGTTCAAAATCTTCCGCTTTCATATCATATTGGCTTTTCCATAGGTTTCCTAGATCAGCATAGGAAATCCCTTTGGCGCCAAGATTGGCTAGCGTCACAAATCTCTCATATTCCGCTTTGGTTTTACGGGCTGTATTATGCCAATCAATCCAAGCTTGTAGCGCCACATCGGGTTGATTCACCTGTCGAATTTCAGCTTCTAGCATATTGAGATCTTTGCAGATCTCTTTGCCAACATTCTTTGGGTCTGGGTGACAAGCTTTAGCGCTTCCATAATAACCTTGCATTTGGGTAGCGAGTTGGGCAAGTTCTTGTCTGAGTGTTGGATCAGTAGGGGCTGGTAAGGTGGTTGATCGTTTTAAGATGGTTAATTGTCTTCGGGTGTAATCATCTGTAATCACATCATCAAAACGATAACTAAGTGGAATAACTTGACTTAAATAGCCCATATAAGCTTCCGCTGCTTTGGCAGACATCGCTTCATGTTCTGGGGTAATATCAGTCATATAATGCCAATCGGCATTACCAGCAGTCACATATAATGCTTTTAGATCACGATTGACTTGGGCGATAAACCATTGTGCATCAGATGATTCTAGTTTTTGATTGGGGATGCGTGGGATCGAAATTTCTTGATTTTGAGCCCATAGATTTGAGCAAAGCATTGAAATGATGATCAGATATTGAAGTATTTTCATCTTGATATGCTACCAGTGTTGATTTTTATTTGTATGATTGATGATTAGTTGATCTTATATTCTAGAATTTGTTAAAAAAAGCAAGTTTTGATCATCACCCCAATGCTTTTATGATTTAGGTTTTTGTTATGCATTCACTGATAAAATATCTCTTATTTTGTGTCGCTTTCATTTGGGCAATTGCCTTATGGTTGGGCTTGCCTTTTATTGACATCCTATTGTATGGAGAAAGGATTGAAGTCAGTGTAGATTGGACGACAATCAAGAGTTGTGATCAAATCAAAGAGATATCGTTAAACACGCCATTACAAAGCCAAAAAATCCCCTTGATGCCAAGCTTTCAATTATGCCAAGAAAAACCTGCCAAACTCTTTGTATGGCTAAAAAAAACCCAAGAAGATCAGCGAGAAGTGATTTGTGTGGATCGATTGGAAGAACATGTGATTAGAGCATTTAATATCTTGGTGATCAGCAGTTTTTTCATGGTGTTCTTTACGGCAATCTATGCCCTTACCTATCAAAAGCATAAGAAACATAAACATCACGACCATATCGCAAAGAAAATTGGATTTTTTGATTTGGATGCTCAAGATGATGAAGAGGAGAGAAGGGAAGCTAGAGAAGAAAACGATGATCGTATTTTCTAAAAGATCATCATCTGAACCAAGCCATCCAACTTTCAAGCATCCATGATTTTAAGAACCAGAGTGTAATCAAGGCAAAGCTGATTCTACCGAGTTGAACCATGGCATTGAGGATTTGATGGAAAATCAACTGAGATAATAGAGAGAATAATATCCCACCTATGACACTAGATAAACCTAGGGGTAATAATAATTTCATCCCTAGTATTAAAGTCAAAGATAATAATTCATTCATGTTATACCTGATAAGAGAGAATTAATTTCTCAGAAATCAACACCCAACCATCTATGGCCAAGAATAATGCGATTTTAATGGGGATTGCTAGGATGGTTTGATTGATTTGAATGGCAAAAATAGAGATGATTTGAGCGATCATGATATCGATTAACAAAAAAGGTAGTAATATCCATAATGCTAATAAGAACCCATTTTGTATTTCAGAAATCAAGAAAATAAAAATATCTAATAATAGAGATTGGGTTTGGGATTCGGGTTGATTGAGATGTTTTGTGATCGATGATTGTTTGATTTTTTCTTTGATTTCTTGATTTGTATTTTGAGCCATAAAATGCAAAAAAACAGGTTGAATTTTGGATTGAATCACTTGGTATTGAGGTAACTCATGAGGATCTATTTTTTGATTCAATAAGGTTGAAGTGATCAACGCTTGATCTTTTTGATCCATAGATATTTTTTGAAATACTGGCATCATCATGAGTAGAGATAATAAAATAGTAAATACCCAGATCAAACTTTGGGGTAAAATCTCATTTAATCCCAGCGCTTGTTTTAAAGCTTGAAGTGCGATTAATACTTTGGAAAAACAAGTAAGGCTTAGGATCAAAAATGAAAGGATAAAAATCAGGATCAGGGTCATTTTGAGTGATGATGGTGATGGATGAATCAGGGATTTGATAGACAGTAGCATAGATCTCAGCAAAAATCATATTTTCATCCAAGTCATCAGCGTATATGCTTATTTTACTTTAAAAAATCTGCTTTTTATTGTACTAGATTTCATTCGTATGGAAATTTTTAACCTATAAGTGAGGCGTGATTTATGAAACTCAATTCATGCTTATTGCTTTGTGCATTAGCGCTATTAATCGCTTGTGATGATGATCCTAAGCCAACCACAAAGGCGGATCAAACAGTGATTACAACAGCAGATATGCAAGCAAATGCAGATATGCAAACTCAAGATCAAGCGGTAAAAGACGCTGAGACAACTACCGATATAAGGGTAGAAACTGATGCGATGGTCGTTGATATGGCCACAAATACCTATACTGCTTGTGCAGATGGTGCTGATAATGACAGTGATGGTTTGATCGATCTATTTGATGCTGATTGTTCAAACAATCAAGACAATAGCGAAGATGGTTCAGCCGATTCTGCTGTTTGTGCCAATGGACAAGATGATGATATGGATGGGAAAGTAGATTTCCCTCTCGATCCTGGTTGTTCTGGGATTGGTGATATTGCAGAAGAAGATGCCCCAGTCTCTCCTCTTTGTGCCAATGGGCAAGATGATGATATGGATGGAAATACAGATTATCCCCAAGATAGTTCTTGTTTAGGGGCTGGTCTTCAAGCTGAAGAACTCTTCTGTGCCACCCGTAAATTAATCGATTTGAACCCAGCGATCAGTGCTACCGGTTACTATGATGGTGATTTAAGCACAGCTGGTGAAAGCGCATTCCAAGGTTCTTGTGGTGGTAATGCTGGACCTGAAATGATTTTTGCTTGGAGAGTTGATGTGCCTCTCAAGTCCTTAACATTTAGTACCATTGCTGATCAAACAACAAAGCCCATCGCTTTATATGTCAGACAAGGTTGTGTTTCAGCAACAGATCTCGCATGTAATCGTGGGAATACAACAATCGCTGGTACCAGTGTTAGCCTTCAAAATGTTGAAGTGGGTTTATACTATGTATTTGTTGATACAAGTGCCCAATCCCAAGGTCCCGGTGCATTTAGATTGACTGTATCTTCAGAAGCTGCTGAAGCTTGTCGTGATACCATTGATAATGATATGGATGGATTGACTGATTTGAGAGATCCAGGTTGTGTAGATCGCTTTGATGCTGATGAAATAGATCCTGCAAGTGCACCTCAATGTGCAGATAATAGAGATAATGATAGCGATGGATTGACTGATTATCCCGAAGATAGCGATTGTTCTGCTGCTGGGGATGATAAAGAAGCGCCTTTATGTGGGATTAGCTTTAATAATAGTTTTGTGGTACCAGCAAATGGTGGCATGATTACTGTTCCCTTTAATCCAAGTGTTGCAGAAAGCCAAGGACAAGGCAGTTGTCGCCCATCTTCTGGTCCTGAATCAGTAGGTGTGATTACCATTACTGAACCTTCTGCAATTTCTGTGACTTTTGAAGATGATACTGTGCCTTTTATGGCTTATTTGAGAAGTGATTGTGCCACAGATGCATCTGAACTCGCTTGTGTCAGTAGTTCAAGCCAAGCTTTAAACAGTCAAACTTTGGCTGCAGGTACTTATTTCCTCTTTATCGATTACCAAACAGCCAATATGACACCAGCGAGCAATCCCAATATTCTTGTTGTGATTAGCAGTAGAGTGACTGAATGTAATGATATGGTAGATAATGATCGCGATGGTAAATTAGATCTATTAGATCCAGGTTGTACCAGCTTAGATGATGGTAGTGAAATTGATCCTAGTGAAGTACCAGCTTGTGCCAATGGTCAAGATGATGATGGGGATAATCTCATCGATTACCCAGCTGATCCAGAATGTAATGCAGCTGGTCAAATCAGTGAGAATATCGCTTGTACAGGGATTGACAGTGTACCTATTGTAGGGAATGCTGGGGGCAGTGTTGTTTTGGATACGACCCGTTCTCAAAATCGAAATACTTCTAGCAATTGTGGTGGACAAGAAGCTGGTCCTGATCTAGCAGTGGCATTGATCCTAGATAAACCTTCAAGTGTCGTTGCTACGATTTCTTCTGATGTCAGTGGTTTTGATAGTTTACTCTATGTAAGAGCTGGTAATTGTAGCAATGGTATGGAAATCGATTGCGATGATGATGGTGGAGATGCAAGTCTTTCTATGCTCTCTTTGGATCGTTTAGAAGCTGGTGTTTATTACTTTATTGTAGATGGTTATGCTTCAGATGATGCTGCATTACTCACCCTTGATTTCCAAGTTACACCACTTGTTGTCCCGACAACACAATGTAATGATATGGCTGATAATGATGCAGACAATGCGATTGACTTTGCAGACCCTGGTTGTAGTTCATTCCAAGATGATGATGAAAGCAATTTGATTGTTGCCCCAGTATGTGCGGATGGTTTGGATAATGATGGTGATAACCTCATCGATTACCCAGCTGATACAGATTGTTTGGCAGCAGGTGATACCACTGAAGAATTGCGTTGTATGGGACTTGAGTCAGTGGATTTGGAAGGTACAGAAATCACTGTTTTCCCTGAAGCCAATGCTGATGATACAGTGACTGCAAATTGTGGTACTACTCTTGGTGCGCCCAGTGTGATTTCCTTTACTGTGCCAGAGATTTCAGATGTTACCATTAGGGTGAGTGACGATTCTAATAGTCTTGCTGATCGTATGATTTTTGTACGAGCTATTTGTGATGATCAAAGCACCGAAAAGAGTTGTGGTTATGTAGTGAATGGTGGTAGTAAGAAGTTTAGTATGCTTCGTGCTGGTAGATATTATGCTTTTATCGGTAGAACAAGTGTCAATGATCGCAGTCCTTTGCGTGTAAATTTTGAGTTTGTCAGCCGATTGACTGAGTGTAATGATGAAATTGATAATGATGCAGATCAATTGATCGATTTATTTGATACTGGTTGTGTAGATGGCAATAGCAGATCAGAACTTGATCCTCAAGTCACACCAATTTGTGCAGATGGTCTTGATAATGATGGCGATAATCTCATTGATTACCCAGCTGATATCCATTGTACTGGCGCTGGTGGTTTGTATGAACAACAACTCTGTGCTCAAGAAAATGCGATTTTTGTATCAGGAATTGGTGGTTCTTATGATTTTGAACCCGTAGATGGACAAAACACATCTGATGCTTCTTGTTCATTTGGCACAGGTGATGAAGCTGTGTTTGCGATTCAAATCGATGAACTCTCTGATTTGATTTTAGATGTCAGAAATAGTGATAATACCACAGCAAATGTATATCGTTCATTGAGAACAGCTTGTGATGATGTGGATACAGAACTCGCTTGTCTTTCTTCCTTTAGTTTAACCAACAAGTTTAGTAATCTTGAAGCTGGTACTTATTTCTTGTTTGTAGAAAGAAGTGACTTCTCCATCAATGCAAATGATCCATTTACTGTGAATCTCACCATTCGTAACTTAATCACAAGTTGTAATGATGGTATTGATAATGACGGCGATAATCGTATTGACCGTGCAGATGCTGGTTGTGGTGATGATTTTGATGAAGATGAAACAGATCCAACTGTATTGCCAGCTTGTTTTGATGCTTTGGATAATGACAATGATAATTTGATCGATTATGGTCAAGATCCTGAATGTATTAGAGCTTCACAAGATGCTGAAACTTTAAGTTGTGCTAGAACTGCGATTGAAAGGGTATTTGTTCAAGAGAATGGTGGTAGCATTATGGAGAGTATCCCAGTGACTACTGCTGGTGGCACCAACAATTACACTTCAACTTGTGGAAGCAACGCCAATTCCCCAGATAAGGTGATTGCTGTGGTATTAACCCAAAGGTCTGATATTGTTGTAGAAACAGGTAATGCCAGTGGTAATTATGACACAGTATTGCATGTCAGAAAAGATTCTTGTGATGATGCTACTTTGGAACTTGATTGTGATGATGATGGTGCTGATGCAGCGAGAATGTCAAAGATTACGCTACTTGCCATGGCACCTGGTGCTTATTTCTTCTTTGTTGATGGTTTTGGCAATAGTAACTCTGGCACAGTGAATGTCTCTGTTAAAGTCACACCACTGGTTGTACCAACCACTCAATGTAATGATCAAATCGATAATGATATGGATAACTTAGTAGATTTTAGTGATCCGGGTTGTAGTTCATTCCAAGATGATGATGAAATCGATTTGCCTCAACCACCAGCTTGTGCTGATGGTCTTGATAATGATATGGATAATGTCATTGATTATCCCGCAGATAGCGATTGTTTATCTGCTGGCGATCAAACAGAATCATTGAGATGTGCTACCCTAGAATCTGTTGATCTTGTGGGTACTGAAGCTTTTGTATTCCCAGAAGCAAATGTAGATACAAGTATCAGTGCAAATTGTGCTTCTAGTGTTGGGTTGCCTAGTGTTGTGGCATTTACTGTACCAGAATTATCCGATGTGACCATTAAGGTTCAAAATGCAAATGCTATGGATGTGACTTATCAAAGATTGCTTTTTGTCAGAAGCGCTTGTGATGATCGTATGAGTGAACTTGCTTGTGATGCGAATGTGATTTCTTCAAGTTCTACTACTTTAAGATTATTAAGAGCTGGGACTTATTATGCATTTGTGTCAAGAACAACCACTTTGGATCGTGCCCCCTTAAAGGTTAGTTTTAGTGCTGTGAGCAGAGTGACCCAATGTAATGATGAAGTCGATAATGACGGCGATAATCTTGTAGATCTCTATGATTCTGGTTGTGTGACAGGTGATAGTGTATCTGAACAAGATCCAGCACAAGTACCAGCTTGTGCGGATGGTCTTGATAATGATGGCGATAATCTCATTGATTATCCTCAAGATACTGAATGTTCTGGTGCTGGTGGTTCTTATGAACAAAAGCTTTGCACTGGTATCACACCTACATTTGTCAGCGGTGCTGGTGGTTCTTATCGTTATACACCTAATGAAACCAGAAATATCAGTGATCCTTCATGTCTGTTCTTTAGTGATACTGGAGATGAAGCTGTATTTGTCATTCAAATTACTGAACTTTCAGATGTTTTGGTTGATGTCAAAGATGATGATAACTCTAATTCTTATGTCTATCGATCTTTGAGAACAAGTTGTGATGAAGTAGCGACTGAAGTGGCTTGTTATGATGATTTTGATTCAAATAATCGATTCCCAAGCCTCAATCCTGGCACTTATTTCTTATTTGTAGAAAGAAGTGAATTCTCTGATCCTGATCCATTTACTGCGAATATTACCATTCGATCTTTGATTACTGAATGTAATGATGAAGTCGATAATGATAATGATTCTTTGGTAGATCGCGCTGATCCTGGTTGTGATAATGATTTTGATGATGTGGAATTAGATAATGGAGAGACTTTTGCTTGTAGCGATGGCATTGATAATGATAATGATGGTGCTACTGATTATCCAGCAGATCGCGAATGTGGTAGAGCTAGCCAAAATGTTGAAACCTTATTCTGTAATTTGGCTACAATTGAGAGAACTTTGGTTCAAGAAAATGCTACTTTGCAAATCGACACTACCCTTGCCATGAATGAGTATGAATCTACTTGTGGTTCTAGTGCAGGGTCTGGGGAGAAGGTTTTTGCGCTGATTTTGACCCAAAGGTCTGATATTACTGTGACTGTCACTCAAGCTTCTGCAGGGTATGATACTGTATTGCATGTGAGAAAAGATAGTTGTGATAATCCTGATGCTGAGTTGGATTGCGATGATGATGGGGCTGGGATTCCTAGATCTCAAATCTCTTTGCCTGCTGCTGAAGTTGGGGCTTATTTCTTCTTTGTTGATGGGTATTCTAATGATAATGTGGGGACTGCGAGTGTGAATGTTGTGGTGACACCTCGATAAGATGAATTTTTTAATTACTTGATTGAATTGATTTTACAATACGGAATGTTGTACTAGATTCACAATCATTTGCTATATCACATGTAGGATGATTGTTTCCCCAATTACAGGAAGAATCTAAAC
>JACCDO010130305.1_pt1 | contig 10716 bp, 11 predicted proteins | sample 7446101 | NCBI WGS metagenome assembly JACCDO01 (sample SAMN15323440, study PRJNA562643) | freshwater metagenome | isolation source: river surface water | place: USA:Blue River Watershed | collected 2017-08-16
AGACTGCTGCCCAAATTATTGATTTGTCGGAATACGATGACGATAATGGTATATCCCTTGTAATTGAGGAAACCGACAACAACATTGTCTTTGACGACGAAATTGTAATTGTGGAAAATACCAAGCAAAATGCATTGAATGAGTTGCTTACAAAGTATCCGGAGTACCAACAGCACAAGGAGGAAGTTGTTGTTAAAAAAGAAAAATTAGTTAAGGAAGAGGTTGTTGTTAAAAAAGAAGAGGAAGAAGAAGAAGAGGAGGAAGAAGTTGTTGAGGAAGAAGTTGTAGAAGAAGAGGTTGTTGAGGAAGAAGTTGTTGAGGAAGAGGTTGTTGAGGAAGAGGTTGTAGAAGAAGAGGTTGTTGATGAAGAAGTTGTTGATGAAGAAGTTGTTGAGGAAGAGGTTGTTGAGGAAGAGGTTGTTGAGGAAGAGGTTGTTGAGGAAGAGGTTGTTGAGGAAGAAGAAGAGGTTGTTGAGGAGGAAGAGGTTGTAGAAGAAGAGGTTGTTGATGAAGAAGTTGTTGAGGAAGAGGTTGTTGAGGAGGAAGAAGAGGTTGTTGTTGAGGAAGGTGAAGACGAAGACGTCTACGAAATCCAAATCAACGGAAAAACATACTATGTCACCAATGAAGTTGACAGTACAATTTACGAAGCCGACGAAGAGGGCGAAATCACAATTGAAGCAGGTGTTTATAAGAACGGAAAGCCTGTATTCAATTAAAGGGAACGTAGTTCCCTTTTGAACCTTCCTTTATACCTCGCTTCGCTCGGAGACTCATATTAATTTAAGGTTTAAAAACTAACCGTAGGTTTTCTTTAAAAAATTTATTTTTTATCGTATACAATGTTTTTCAATGCATACGATAAAATTGGTGAAAACCTGTATTTAGGAAATAAAGATGCAATCAATACCAACAATTTTTTTACACTAATTGTAAATTGCACAAAAACCGACGTTGAATTCCCACCCAACTGCAAGTATTGTATCCGCATTCCAGTAGAAGATACTCCAGACGAATCAGAACATCTTTTACAACTTCTGGATTCCACCCAAGTTTTGCAAAAAATTCACGAAAACACAGGACCTGTACTAGTACATTGTCGCGCAGGTAGACAAAGGTCGTGCGCGGTGGTAGCGTGTTATTTGATTAAATACTATAACATGACGCCGATTGAGGCAGTTGAATACATAAAATCAAAAAGACCAGAGGCATTTTTTGGATCGGTCAATTTCTCCAACACCATCAATCAGTTTTACATAAGGTAACATTCTAACGACATAAACAACCGGGTTATCAATAAGGGAAGGTTCCAAAGGAAACCGTAGGTTTCCTTTAGAGGAACCGCATCGCCATCGTTGATTTGCGCTTGTTATACTGCAACGGACGATTCCCATTTTTCAAGTCATATACAAATTTGGCCTGTTTCACTTCTTCGTACCCCGTTTTGAAATCGGTTACATTGACAAAATCCGTTTTTTCATCAATGTTGTAATCCAGTTTCATAATGGTGTAAAGCCCCTCGTTTGTTTTTTGGGAATATTTTTCAAAATCAAACTTGTTCATTATGCGTTCTGTTCCATGTTCAAAATGCACAATGTTTTCACTATCATTTATTTTGTAAAAAACGTCGCGGTCAATACCAATTCCGGCACTAAGAGCCCGTTGTTGCAACAAATTGTCCTCATAACCCCAGCCCCAAAAATTGGGGAATCCACCAATGCGTTCAAAATCGCGACCTAACACCGATATAATTCCACCAAGCGTATACGTATATCCGTAAAAATGCTTGATTTTATTGGCGCTAGTTGCATACGGCAACATATTTTTGCGCGCGGGCATATTGTCCACGTCATTAAACACAAACGTGATATCCTTGTAATGATTTGGGTAAAGTCTGGTTGCAACAATGAAACCAATGTTTTTCATTGCCCCGCGATTAAATTCGCGCGTATCTTGCTGGTGAACAAATAAGTATTTGTATGAATCCACCGGATAATCCTCCATAATCATTTTCATATGGTTCTTAAAATTTTCTAAATGAGCTTCGCGGTTGCGATATGGAACAATAAAAATAATTTTTGGAGAAATTGATTCATCGCCTGACATTTCACTTACTATATGGTCTTATTTATTTTAGGGGAAACCGTAGGTTAAGCCCGTCGGGCGCTTGCATCCGTAGGATGCTTAGGCCCTTTCCCCTATGACCCCTTCCCTTATTGTAAAGGCTCCGAGCGAAGCGAGGTATAAAGGAAGGTTCAAAAGGAAACCGTAGGTTTCCCTTATTTTCCGGTGAATTTCTTCATAACACACGGCGGAATCAAATCATTCTTGATTAACTCCAATTTGCGATAACATTTGCTAATTGTGACTTCGCTCACTTTGCACACGGTAGCAATGTCCGCCTTTGACTGACTCATATTGAATGCCTGACACACAAAATAAATGATTCCAGCGGCAATGGAATGGGGCGTGTTGTCCTGTATGATATTCGCCTTTTCAACTTTGGATGCAATAAATTTACAAAGCGTTGTATGGTCTTTGTTCATGTTCAATTTACTGCAATATCGGTCAATAAATGCGCTGGGCAAAGTGATGCCTAAATTGGCGACTTCTATGCCATTATTACGCTGAACGTTATTCAGAATCTCTAAAGCCAAACTGCATCCGTGAGTTGCGCTCGCATTGTCTAAATTGAATACCTCGGCAATTTCATGTGGGGTTCGGGTGCAACCATTCAGTCTGCACGAAATGTAGATGGATGCCGCTTTGATACCGTCGCGATTACAGCCTCGGAACATTTTTTGTTCAGATATGTCTTTGTGAATGGAAAGCGCGTCGTCCACGAATATTTTAGGAATACCGGCGTTTTGCGCCATTGTGCTAATGTACATGAATTCGTTGTAAAGCGATTTTTCGCGATGGGGTATGGATTGCCACTCGGTCCATTTGCCAATTTTGCGCATTTCGTAGGAGGATTTGCCAGTATACAACACTTTGCAACCGAGCGATGATTCTTGCAATAATGGATTGATTGGGTTGCCGCAGCGGGTAGGGTCGGTTGAATTTTTGTCGTCGGCGCCGTAAAATCGCCATTCTGGGCTTAAATCAACCACGTCTTTGAATATTCTACCGCAGTCGGGGTTTACACATGTCGGAAATCCGTCGTCCACGTTCATTAATATGGAGTTGCAATTGGTGCAGATATCGGGATTTGATTCGTAGACGCATTCTACAGTTGATGGAGTCGTTTCGCAGTCATTGTCCAGAATTTCCCAGATTTTGTTTTTTTCTAAACTGGTTAGCTGGCTTTTTCTCTTTTTAGTTTTGGATTTGGATTTTTTTTCTGGTTGATGTTCTTCTTCCATTATATGTGTTTAATAGTATTTAGTCTGGTATTGAACGTAGGTTATTTTTATATTCTTTGCATTTGTACTGGAGATTAAACTTCAATTTTAAAGGAAACGTAGTTTTCTTTTGAACTTTCCTTTAAATAAAACTTTCATTAAAGGAAGCTACCTTTTAATTCAAATACTTATATTGAAAATTATGTAAGCATATAATAAGAATGAGTAAAAAACTTTTAAGAAAAAAAACTAAAAAAACTAAAAAAATAAGGGGCGGATTAGACTTAATAAATAGTTTTAAATCTAGATTAGAAAAAGAAGGTGAAAGTCTTACAAAAGGCTTGGAAAAAGAAGGTGAAAGTCTTACAAAAGGGTTGGAAGACAAAGTTAACGATGTTACGAAAGGCTTGGAAGACAAAGTTAACGATGTTACGAAAGGGTTGGAAGACAACGTCAACGATGTTACGAAAGGGTTGGAAGACAACGTCAACGATGTTACGAAAGGGTTGGAAAATAATGTTACCGACAAAGCACTAAGTATGGTTCCCGGTGCTTCCGCTGCATTGAGTATTGCATCCACAATACAAAAAATAATAGTGCCTCCAACACCCGGCGATAAATTTCGCAAAGCATTAATCCACCTAAGTACAAACACAGATTTCAAAAACTATTTTGAAAACACAATTAACAAGTTTATGGTTTCAGAATTTTACAAGATATTGGCAACCCTCGGTGAATATTCTAAAAAATATTCACAGTCTGTAGAGAAAATTGTTAAAATCACTGATTCCAGTATGTTTGACGACGACGTTGATTTCTATTCCGATTTGAATATATTCCCATCCACTATGTTTCACACCGACGTTGAATCCGACTGCACGTTGTCATCAGAACCAGTTACAGACAAAGAATTGAAACAATTAAATGTAGACAAAATGCTGGATGATGCAGATATAGAATTGTTCTTGAAAAATGCAATGATAATTGGTGTTCCAGTAATTGAAAACATATTTGAACTCCTGGGAAAAACAATTGAAAAATACAAAAATATAAGAAACAAAATGAATGCATTGCTTGAAAAAACAGACGATATTGAAAAGTATTTTGAGGATTTCCGAAAATTATCGGACGAAGCGGTTGAACTAATCAATACAATTTTTAACAATTTTGATACAAGCAATATGCGTGGTGGTTCTGACTGTTCATCAGAAGGCAAAGAACCCACAATGCCGTCTGATAAAGAAGATTTTAAAACACAGTCTCTCTTCTATGAAGCTGATAAAAATAAAGATTGTCTTGCTGAATCAACCATAAAAATGGATAAACTAAAAAAATTGTATGAAGAGAAAAAAAATAGAATAGACGCCAAAGATGATTTTTACAATACTTTGTTGAAAATGTGTATAACTGGTAGAAACAATTTATCCAAACTCCTTAAACAAAAACTCTCTACAATCCTAAACAGAATCATAAAGAGACTTTATGACATTGCAAACACAAAAAATATAATTAACGGTGATGAAATGAGAGACGATGAAGATTTTACTGGATACAAATACTTGAAAGAGAGTGAAGATAAAAGTGTTGATTTTGTTCCTTTGGAATATCCTTTATTTCAAGAAACAATTGCCAACACAACAAAACAACTTTTTTGCAAAATTCAGAAAAAAACCAAGATTGATACACAACCTTTCAAAGATATTGTAAAACAGGCTTTCATTAACAAAAAAGAACAATTGAGAGACCTGGTTAAAATCTGGTCAACCGATGTTTTTGAAAAAGAAAAATTAGTTAAAATGCTGAAAGGTGATGTAGATGAAGAAATCACAAAATACATAAGAGATTTGAAAGAGCAAATCCAGGAAGCGGTGGATACTCAAGTTCAGTTGAAAGAGTATATTAAATCGGCTAAGGAAAAAGAGAAAGAGGAACAAAAGAACAGAGAGAAAGAGAAAGAAATAAAAGATAAAGCAGATATGGATGCATTAAAAAAAGCAACTGAAGATTTTAAAAAGACAGAAGAGGATAACAAAAAAAAGAATGAAATTGCGAATCAAAACAAGAAAATCCAGTTTAAAATAGAAGAAGATGCAATTAATAGAGAAAAAAAAGAAAAAGAGAGAATATTTAAAGAAGAAAGAGAAAAAGAAGCACAAAAAATAAAGGAGGGAGTTGAAAAACGAAAAACAAATATCACCTCAGGCGGCAGAACTACTCAGAAATTTTCTTCTCAAGTTTTTCAAAAAACTCGGCGTCGTAGACGAATTTACCAGTAGGTTTGTAATTTGAAATGGGTGTGAAAGTCTTCGTCTCTTTCTTCGTCTCTTTCTGAAAAAGCCGGTCATTCAACTTTTCATCCGGCACGTCTTCCAGTTTATCAATCACATTTCCATTTTCATCTACGATGAGACCCATCTTCTTTTTAATTTCAGTTCTCACGTAAGACGGCACAAAATGCGCCCACGAAATGAAGAGAGAATTCGGGTGCATATACCGAATATAGAACTTGTTGTCTTCCAACTTATCCACTAAATAAGCGATGCAATCCGACTGTTGGTAAACCGGTTCGCCAAAAATGTACTCGGGAACGGTGAACCATATGTATTTCTCTCCATTGCGACTGCGCGCGGTGATTTTAATCTTGTTGTGGATGCGGTTCAAAATCTTGTTAAAAATGGATACCTGTTTCATATCCTTTTTCTGTTGTTTCTCGTACAGTTCGTCAATATTAATTTTACCATTGGTTTCTTCTTCTGTGGGTAATAAAAATGCCATTATTATATAATAAACAGGATTTTATTATATAAACATTAACCGCTTAACTAATTAAACAATGTCTGAAAATTTAAATGAAACAAATGAAACAAATGAAACAAATGAAACAAATGAAACAAATGACACAAATGACACAAAATATGTCCTAAGCAAAGCTGAACCTACATCCCCCCTTAGTATTGTCATCAACGGCGGCGGAGTCAACCTTTTCAACATATATGGCGCACTAAAACAATCCAATATTTCCGGAATTTGGTCACACGAATCTGTCCAATCTTACCACGGAACATCTGCTGGTGGAATTATGTCGGTTATTATGGCTCTGCAATACAGCTGGGAGGAATTGGACGATTTTATTATAAAACGTCCGTGGCAAAATGTGTGGAAATTCAATGTTTTGAAGGTTTACGACTATTATTTGAACAAGGGTATCTACGGAATTGAATTATTCAAAGACATGATTGGTCCTTTATTCAAAGGCAAAGATTTGGAACACACAGTTACATTGAAAGAATTTTACGAAGCTACTGGAAAAACTGTATATTTGTATGCGACAAAACTCTCTACATTTGAAATTGTAGAGTTTTCTCACAAAACACATCCGAATATGGAGGTGCTGACAGCAATGCACGCTAGTGCAGCATTACCAATTTTATTCAAACCGGCCGAATATGATGGTGATTTTTATACGGATGGGGGGTTCCTTATCAATTATCCTTTGGCCAAGTGCAAAGATGACCCAGCAACTATTTTGGGAATTCGGAATGTTTATACGGAAAGCAATTCCAATGTGAATGAGGTTCAAGGCTTGTTTGAGTACCTTTCGTATATACTAAATATGGTGACTGAAAAAAATCAGTGCCTACCCACTGTAAAACCGCGATACGAAATTTTATTGAACGCCGGATTTGTTGACTATTCGTCTGTTTTTAAATTAGCAAATAGCCAGGAGGAGAGAGAAGCACGCATAAAGCAAGGTGCCGATGATGCAATTCAAAGCCTCGCATTGAATCTAGAATAAATTGTAATAAAATATTTTATCTTATTATATTACAAATGCAAATAGACATTTACGTGAAAAAAACCAAAAAAACGTACAAAACGGATTATGGAGTTCCGTTCCAATGTGTTGAACTTATTCGCCGATTTTTTGCAATTGTTGCCCACGTTTCATTTCCAGATGTAGTTGATGCAACCGATTTCTTTAACAACATTCACACTTTGGACATGAAACCATTAAAGACATTTTCGTATCCATACACAAATAATCCGTTGAAACCGGGGTCCGTTCTCTTTTGGAAACCAAGAAAACCCAATTTTCCATATGGGCATTGTGCGCTCATTGTACAAAGTGATGAAAACGAAACCACCATAATTCAGCAAAATTTGAATCCGCCGATAAGGCGCTACATTACCAAAGAACTATTTGCAAAAATGAATCGGTCAGACAGCAAATTTTTGGGTATAAAAACGGTTCCTTTCCGATTGCCGAAAGTGGTATACAATGTTATAAAAATTTAACTCTTTATGAACTCCTCCAAATTTGTCTCGGTAATCTTGGCGTCAAATTCGTAGGTGTTGCCGTCTTTCACCATTTTGATAGTGGGATAAGAAGTTACGTTGAACTGGCTAATCATTTGTGCAGTCTCCTGTTTGTCCGGGTCAGTGCAGTCAACCGCCACGCAAATGATTTTGGAACCATTAACCACTTTGCCATCATACTTGTTTGTGAATTGGGACCAGGTTGGTTTTGCCTTCTTGCAATGGGGGCACCAATCCGCAAAGAAAAAGTAGACAGTTGCATCCTTTGAACCGCTTGGCTGATAGATGTCAGCGTTGGCTTTAGGTTTGGTTTTACCCCATTTTCCATAAGCATAATAAGCAACCCATCCAAATATGCCTAAAAGTACTAAGATAACAAGTTTACTGTAATAAGGTCGGATATATTGAGAAATAGTTTCGTAAATGTTGGCCATCGTATATTGTTTATGAATATTTAAACAATCAAGAATAAAACTAATTTTCAAATTATTTTAAAAATTATTTTTTTTTCAATTATTTATTTATCAAGGATATGTAAAAGAGATATGTCTAAGACCAGAAAAAATGTATTTACACAAGAAGATTATGATAGTAATGACGGATTTCTCACATCTATTTGGGGCAACAGTGCGTGGCATTTACTCCACACTATTAGTTTCAATTATCCAGTGAATCCGAAACCCAAGGACAAAGAGAATTACCGCAATTTTGTGTTGAGTTTGAAAAATGTGTTGCCTTGCGGCAAATGCCGAGCCAATTTAAAAGAGAATTTTAAGAAGTTGCCACTGCGAATGGCGGATATGAAGAATCGGGAAACATTTTCCAAATATATGTTTAATTTGCATGAGCTGATAAACACCATGTTAAGCAAGAAATCCGATTTGACGTACGAAGAGGTCCGCAATACTTATGAGAATTTTCGTTCTAGATGTATCAAGGGCGAAAAACCCAAAAGAACCTTGAAAAAAAAAGAAAGTGGATGCACCAGGCCACTTTATGGGAAAAAAGCCAAATGCTTGTTGCGAATTGTGCCGCAAGAAGAAAAAGAAAAACCCTTCCAAGTGGATTCCCAATGCATAAAAAAACTCGTTTAAACCTATTCCACTTTGCTTACCTTCAGTTGCAAGAAGGCCTCCCCCGAACGAAGCTATGTATGAGGAAGGTATAAGCGGAGAAAAAAAGGAAACCTATGATTTCTTTTTTAGAAGAAGAATACAAAAACCAGAATATATAATTGTGGATGAATATGCGATAACTGATTTGTTTGAATATAAATATGCAAAACCATTCTTATAGGGAGGGGGTTATAGGGGGCAGAAGCGAAGCTGGACCCGTTGGTTCCCCTATCTTTATTGTATTCATAAAATATATAATGTCCGCTAGACTAAATATGAATGAAAAAAGAAACATCTCGTGGAAAGGCCAAACATTTAACCAAGTGGTTGCTGGTCTGAAAATGAACACCAATACATTCAGCACAACATCTACACAAGGGTTCTTTTTACCACCTCCCATAAAACATTATCGTAGAGAAATTGCCAATACAAATGCAAATTGTCAAACACGCGCCAATGTTAACGGTGACGCTTTTTTTCAACCTGGCGGAACCATTGACCACACGGCTTCTTCTGTTCCTCCAACTTATGTTGCCGAATTCAATTTAACCGAAAATAACACCGAAAGACCTGCCGACCGATGCGATACAGTAGCGTGCAGTAAATCCGCCGACGCAAGACGCCGTGTCCGCAGTTCTGGCAATATTAAGCGAAAGTTTTCCGCTTCCAACGACACCTATTATACTTCCAATAATGAGTACTTGATAAGCCGAAACCGAACCGTGAAACAGAATGAAGTGTTTAGTATCCGATACGGCGACCCCACTTACAAACCAGGTTCGCCAAACAGCATTGCCAACATTTACACACCCAATGGAATCAACCATTGCGCCAAGGTCTCTATTAAAGGCTTTAGCTCAACGCCCTTATTCCAATATCAATGGATTGACGCAACTGTAAACGATTTCACTATTGCCGATGGAAACTACAATATTGACGAACTGAACACGCTTTTCCATACTACACTTATTAATAACAGTCATTATTACAACGATATAAATAACGGCAGCAAAGTGTTTTTGTTAAATTTTTCCTATGATACATTGTCTGCCAAGGCGCAAATCCAGTGTTTTGCAACAGATACTACAATTCATCCAGATAATAGATACACTGTTCCAGTTATTGCATCGTGGGTAAAACCAAGCGGAACCATTGTTCCGGTGATACGCATTTTGAATAACGCTTTCCAGACTATTTTAGGAATAACTACGGGTAATTATCCTCCTGCAGATATTAGTGGAAATACCGTTGGACAAAGGAACCAAACACAGCCATCCGCTCGTTTAGGCGGGTATGCGGGCACTATTTATAATATTTACAATGGTGCTTATACAGAGAATGCTGTAATAAATGGATATAACGCAATATATCCAGGCTATGTTAGAGGAAACCAATTTAAGACTGGAACTGTCAATCCGACCATTGGCACACCTTATGTTCCTCTGTATTATAAACCAAGCAACAGCAAATTTGCATCTCAGGGTGGGGTGGATTCTAGCGCCAGATTAACCCGGTTGAAATATGATACAGTGACCAACTCGGCCAATTCATTTATGACTGCCTATGGAAAACAGACGGCGAATGCGCTAGCGTATGGTGTTGCTTCTCCTGGGTACACCATTAAAGATAAAGTTGGGTATCCGGCGGCCAGAACGCCGACCGTGAGCAGAGGTGAGGTGGTTGCATGCCAAACAAGTAAACTGATGAATGGTTAAGGTGCGCAAGCGTAGGAGAACTACGTATCTCCAAAAGTGCAACCTGACGGCTGTAAGACCCCTCCTTTTCTTATTTGTATTGGTCAACATTTAAAATGGTTAGGAGAACTACGTATCTCCAAAAGTGCAACCTGACGGCTGTATTTGTATTGGTGAACATTTATACCCTTTGAGAATTAAGTAAGACCTTGGTGTTACTTAATTAATAAATGTTGTAAAGGAGGG
>JACCDO010256304.1_pt1 | contig 10716 bp, 9 predicted proteins | sample 7446101 | NCBI WGS metagenome assembly JACCDO01 (sample SAMN15323440, study PRJNA562643) | freshwater metagenome | isolation source: river surface water | place: USA:Blue River Watershed | collected 2017-08-16
AGTTGTTCGAACCGTTCGGTGCCTGCAGGCGTCTGGAGGGTCCAGCGTCCGTCGGTGCCGACTTGGAAGGAGGGTAGTTCCTTGCCGCCGGAAATCACCACGACGGCGCCAGGGGCAGCTTCATAAGAGATGTTTCGGCCGGCTTCGCCGGAATCGCGTTCGTCGAAAGCGACCGCTTGGGTCATCCGGTAGGTCCCTGAGGCGAAAACGATGCGTACCGGTTCGGTCAGGGGTCGGGGCAGCTTGCGGACGGCTTGGCGGGCGCCTTCGAGGGACGCCAGCGGGGCATCGTTTCGGCCTGATGCCCGGTCATCGCCGTTGGGAGCGACGTGCAAGTCGAGGGCAAGACCGGCACAGGGCAGCGTAAGCCCGAACAACAGGCAAAGACGTAAAGTCATGATCACCCCGACAAGACCGACGTCGGGCGGTTCCCTCAAGCCTTCTTGGCGACGAAGAAGCGGGTCTCTCCCGCGAACTCCCGGACGAGCGGGCCGTCCGCGGCGACTTCGGTGCTCAGCGGACACCCGATGACATCAAAGCCGGTTTCGGACAGCTCTTCGCGGGTTTCCTGTTCGGTGCTGCTATGGATGAAGACCGGAGACGTGTCGCTCTCGTGCCAACGATCGCCGGGGATGACGTCGGCGGGCCTTTCTTCCTTGGCCCAGTAGGCGGCGTTGGCGCCTTTCTCTCGGTCGGAAGCCGTGAAGAGGAAGATGCCGCCGGGGCGGAGGACGCGATGGATCGAACGCAAAGCCGCCAGGCGGTGGGCGCGGCTCGGCAGGCACATCAATCCGTTGAAGGCGAAGATCGCGTGGTCGAACGAGGCGTCAGGGTAGGTGAGGGCCGTGGCGTCCTGCTGTTCGACGCAGTGTTCCCAGGCTTCGTCGTGGTCGGCGAGGACGGCGCGGGCGAGGCTGACCATGATCGGCGAGAAGTCGGTCGCCACGACGTCATGGTAGCCCGCTTGGCGAAGTCCGAGCACCACGCGGCCTCCGCCGCAGCCCAGTTCGAGCACGCGGCTGGACTTCGGCAAGTGGCGTTCGATGAGCACGCGTTCCGACGCCCAGAGGCCGACCCGGACCGCGGCCCGGGCGTAATGCAGGGCCGTCTCGGTCTCGAGCCAATGGGCCTGCGGGTCGCGTTCCATGACGTCACGCAAGCGAAACTTGCCTCCGAGGCAATCGCAGGAACACTCGCCCGCATGTTCCGGTTGCTCTTCCTCGCCTTGGCTCTCGGGCTTGTCGCCTGCGACAGCCGCCGTCCGGACTCCGCCCCGACGCGGGAGCTCGGACTCGAGACCCGTTTCCCCGTCCGCATGGGCGTCGTGCTCAGCCAGCTGCGGGTGGCTATCTCCGACCTGGAAAAGGCCCGAGGTCTCATGGGCGTCGATAAGCTTGAGGAAGCCGAGGGCATGGCCTTCCTATATGATGAGGACGGGCAGATGAGTTTCTGGATGAAGAACACCCTGATCGACCTCGACATCGCCTTCGTCGGCCGGGACGGCACGGTCCTGGAGGTGCGCACCATGACGGCGGGCGATACCGAGACCACCGTTTCGATCACCAAGCAGGCGCGTTTCGCGGTCGAGATGCGCGCGGGGTGGTTCCGCGACTTCGGCGTCAAGCCGGGCGACAAGGTGAACCTCGAAGACCTGCGCGCGGCGGTGCGCGCCCGGGGTTACGACGTGAAGAAGTTCCTGCCCTGAGCTCAGAGCGAGCGCCAGAGGAACAGCAGTCCCGCGGCGCCTGCGAGCACGAGGAGCACGAAGGCGAGCGCCAGGCGTTCCGAGGCCGTGGTCCGGAAGATCTTCATGCGCGCGGGGCGAGCCTTGCGGCGGCTTCGCGCAGGAAGCCCGTGAGGCGGAGCAGGAAGTAAGGCGAAGGCGAGCCGGCGACCGGGGCGAGGGCCTGTTCGGCCGCGGCGATCTCGGCGTCGAGTCGGCGGAAGGATTCGCGCCAGGCGGCTTCGGAGATGAGCTTGCGGGCGTCGCCGCCGGCCCGCAGGGGCGTCAGGAAAACTTTGCCCGAGATATCGCGTTCCAGCAGCATCGGGAGCGTCAGTTTGCCGCTGGCGGCGTCGGTGCCGAGCGTCTTGCCCGCCTTGGCGTCATCCTGCAACAGGTCGACGAGGTCGTCGTAGATCTGATAAGCGATGCCGAGGTGGCGCCCGAAGAGGGCGCACGCGTCGACGTGTTCCCTCGGTCGGTCGGCGAGGAGCGCGCCGATGCGGCAGGCGCCTTCGAAGAGCTCGGCGGTCTTGAGGCGGATGTGGCGGTAATAATCCTCCAGGGAGAGGTCGTCATGTCCGCGGGAGAAAGTCTGGCAGACCTCGCCGGAGCAGACTTCTCGGGAGGCTCGGGCGACGATGCGGCAGAGCTCGGGCGTCGGGTGGTCGGCGGCCAGCACGAGCGCGTGGGCGAAGAGGGCGTCGCCGAAGAGCACCGCCGCGTGGGCGCCGTGGGTGCGGTTCGGGGTGGCGCTGCCGTGGCGGGTGTCGGCGCCGTCGAGGACGTCGTCGTGCACCAGCGTCGCCAGGTGGACCAGCTCGATGATGCCGGCTCCGCGGACCAGGGCCGGGGGCGGAGGACCGCCGGCGCCGGCGCCGAAGGCGAGCAGCGGGCGGAGGCGCTTGCCCGGGTGGGCGAGCACGTCGCGCACCATCGGGCGGACCTCAGGCTCGAACGCCAGCTCCTGCGCCGCGAGGAATTGCTCGAGGGCCGCGAAATGGGCTTCTAGGCCGACGTGCAGCGGGGAGGACACGCCGCAATGTGCCGATGAAAAAGCCCGTGCGCAAGCGCAGGATGCGGAATGTCCCGGTCAGGGGACGAACTTCGTCTCGACCGAGATGATCTGCTTCCCGGTGCTGGCGCAGTCGGCGCACGGGATGCGCTTGTCGACCAGCTGGCCTTTCTGAGCCTCACGCGTGAAGCCGAGACCTCCGCACTTCTTGCAAGGGATGGTCTCGTTGGTCGTGGCGCTGAGTTCGGCGCCGGCGGCGATCGCTTCGACGAAGCGCTGCAAGCCGGCGGGAGAGTCTTCGAGCGTCGCGCATTCGACGAACGCCTCGCGGCGGAGGGTCAGGCGGCGTCCCTTGAGCGGGGCGAATTCAGGCGTGAAAAGCACCGCGACCGTGCCGACGTGCATGCCCTTGATGCTGCCGGTGTCGCCGGCCTTGGCGGGTTTCTCGAGCAGGAGCAGGGCCATCGTGTCGACGCCGGCGGCGAGGGCTTCGTTAGGGCCGGCGGCGGGCCAGGCGGCCTTGGCCAGGTAGCGGTTGTCGCCGAGGTCCTGCAGCACGGAGTAGGTGATCGTGGTCACGTAGCCCATGGCCTTGCTGGAGCCGGCGGGAGAACCGTCGACGATGCTCTGCGTGGCGAAGGCCGAGTACAGGCGCTGCAGTTCCTTCGTGGTCTCGGTCGAACCCAGACGATTCATCTTCGAGAGCTGGAAGGTGCGGGTCGTCTTGGCCTCCGGCAGCAGCGAAGGACGGAACGGGGAGATCTGGACCGAGTTGTCGACGAACTCGTCCGAGATGCCGGCGGCGGCCGGGGCGGCGGTCGCCGGAGCCGTGGCAGGAGCGGCGGCCGGGGCCGCGGCAGGAGCGGGCTCCGCGGAGACCTTGGTGCCGAACGGGGTCGTCTGCGCGCCGAGGGGCACGACGAGAAGGGCGAGGAGGAATCGGATCATCATGGGCTTAGTCGAGGGAACTCAGGTCGCCTTCGGCGGGCGGAGGAGTGGACTTAGGCTTGCTGGTCGCGGAGGAACCCAGGGCCGGGGTCGAAGGGGTCACGGGGTCGGTGGAGCGGGCCGGCTTGTAGCCGTCGTCGTCGCGGTCGTCGTCTTCGTCATCGTCGTCCGGCAGATCATCGTCCTCCGGGTTCGGCTTGTCGCCGCGCGCGATGCGCTTGCGGCGCACGATCACCGTGCCGACGCCGACGGCGGCCAGGTAGAAGCCGAAGAGCACGCCGGTCATCACGAAGAGCGAGATCGGCTCGGCGATCGGCGTGATCATCGCGACCAGCACCATGATGCCGAAGAGCATGCCGCGCCAGGACTTCAGCAGCGTGCGCGGGCGGACGAGCTCGAGCCACATCAGGATGATGAGCGCAAGCGGGAACTGGAAGGTGAGGCCCGTCAGCAGGCACATCATCACCACGAAGGCGTAGTAGTCCGAAGCCTGCCAGGTGACTTCCATGCGGAGTCCTTCGGCGAAATGCTGCCAGATCTGGATGGACATCGGGCTCAGCCAGAAGAACGCCAGCGCGGCCCCCATCAGGAAGAGGATCAGCGCCGAGACGCAGAAGGGGATGATGCCGCGCTTCTCGCGGTCGGTGAGGGCGGGGCCCACGAAGCGGGCGGTCTCGTAAAGGAAGACCGGGGAGGCGAGCGCGACGCCGACGCCGAACGCGGCGTACATGAGCACCTTCCAGACGCCCATGAAGGTGAACTCCTTGAGTTCGCCCATGGCGACGAGTCCGGGGTCCGGCTGGCTCAGGATGGCGCCGATCGGCGAGGTCTCCGGGTGCTTGGCCCACTGAAGAGGCAGGTTGAGCAGGGCGGGGGTCTCGCGATAGAAGATGAGCGCGGCGACCATGCCGACGGCGAAGACGCCGAGGACGCGGAGCAGGGAGACGCGGAGGTCGTCGAGGTGTTCCAGGAACGTCATCTCGCTCCGGGACTTGTTACGACGAATGAAGGCGGAAAGCATGGGAGGGGTCAGTCCTTGCGGAGGAGGTCCTTGATGACGTCAAGGCTCAGGCCGGACGAAACGGAGTCTGATTCGGTCAGGAGCTTACGCAACATCTCAGACTTGGACTTTTGGAGCTCCATGACGCGTTCTTCGATGGTTCCGGCCGCGATCAGCTTGATGCTGGTGACCGTACGGGTCTGGCCGATGCGGTGGGCGCGGTCCGTGGCCTGGGCCTCGGCGGCCGGGTTCCACCAGGGGTCGAAATGGATGACCGTATCGGCTCCCGTGAGGTTGAGGCCGGTGCCGCCCGCCTTGAGGGACATCAGCATCACCGGGATGCTCGGGGTCGAGTTGAAGGTGTCGCAGACGCCCTGGCGGTCCTTGGTGGAGCCGTCGAGGTAGCAATAAGGGATGTCGCGGTCCTCAAGGGCTTCCTTGAGGAGCTGGAGGGCCGTGACGAAGGTCGAGAACACCAGCATGCGGTGGCCGGCGTCCTTGGATTCTTCGACGAGTTCGAGGAAGGCCTGGAGCTTGGCCGAATCGGCCTCGGCCAGCTTCGGGTCGAGGATGCGCGGGTCGGCGCAGATCTGGCGGAGACGCAGCAGCTGGTTGAACGCCGCCATCTGGATGCGGGCCTGGGTGGCGCCGCCCATCTCCATCTCGAAGATCTCCTGTCGGGTGGACTCGAGGATCTCGTCGTAGATCTTCTTCTGGTTGTCTTCGAAGTCGCAGTAGACGATCTGCTCGATCTTGGCGGGCAGCTCGGGGGCGACGGCGACCTTGGAACGGCGCAGGATATACGGCGCGGCCATCTGGAGCAGGCGGTCGTCGTGCCACTTGCGTTCGTCGGCATGGACGCGTTCCTCGGGCTTGGGCAGGTAGCCCGGCATCAGGAAGCCGAAGAGGGAGCGGAGATCCTCGAGCGAGTTCTCGACGGGGGTGCCCGTGAGGATGTAGCGGCCCTTGGCCACGAGCTGCTTGACCGCCTTGGCGGCCTGGGCGCGCGGGTTCTTGATGTTCTGGCCTTCGTCGCAGATCGCCGCGCCCCACGCGACGGCGGTGAACGCCGAGATGTCGCGCGAAAGCGTGCCGTAGGAGGTGATGACGAGATCGAAGCGCTGCAGGTAGTCCGGCGCGGTGAAGCGGTTCTGGCCGTGGTGGGCGAGGACCTTGAGCGAAGGGGTGAAGCGACGGGCTTCGCGGCGCCAGTTCTCGACGAGGGAAGCGGGACAGACCACGAGGCAGGGGCCGTCTTCGTGGCGGTGCTGGCGCAGGGCTTCCATGAAGGCCAAGGCCTGGACGGTCTTGCCGAGGCCCATTTCGTCGGCGAGCAGGCCGCCGAGCGAGTTGTTATGGATGTGCCAGAGCCAGGCCACGCCGACCTGCTGGTAGATTCGGAGCATCTTGCTCAGCTCCTCGCGGATCGGGGCGGGCTGGAGCTTCGAAAGGTTGCGGATCGCGGAGGAGCGCTGGCTCCACGTCTCGGGCGGAGCGAAGGCGGCCTGCAGCTCCTCGGCGATGGCGTCGGCGCTCGCGAGGTCGGCGTAACCGATCTTCAGGTTGAGGTCCAGGTCCACGTCGCGCTTGGCCTCGCCGGTGATGCGGCGCTGGGCGTTGCGGATCGACTCCATCAGCTCCGGCGTGATGAGGCGCGGGCCGCGGTCGGTGTAGAAGAACATGCGCCCGCTGGAGAGGGCTTCCTGGATGACCTTCGGAGACTTGCCTTCCGGGTCGATGCCGATGGCGAAGCGGAAGCCGTCGTTCTCCTCGGAGGCGTCGCACTTCGCCTTGGCGAGGTCGACGTTGCGCAGCGAGTGGGAGAGGTTGTGCGTGAAGAACGCGTCGTTGTCCGTCATCAGCAGCTTGTGATGGCGGGCGAGGAAGTTGAGCACCTGGATGGTGCCGGCGAGATACCACTCGCGGGTGGTCGTCTCGAGGGTGAAGCCGCTGCGCTGCAGGACGTCGCGCAGTTCGGCGACCGGGCCGGAGGACTGCTGGGGCAGGCGGATGCGCAGCCACTTCATCGAGCCGTCGACCCACGGGCGGTCTTCGCGGCCGCGTTCCTGGGAGCGGACTTCCTGTTCTTCGGGGCCGTCGTCAGGCGTCTCGCCGGCGGCGTTGGTCTGCGGCGTGGCGACGGGCTCGTCGAGGTGCTCGTGGACCTTGTCGAGATGGTCGCCATCCCATGTCAGCGGGGTCTCCGGCGCGTTGGCCATGCGGAAGATCTTGAGGCCTTTGCCGATCGCGAGGAGCTGGCGCAGGTGGCGGCGGGTCAGCGGCAGGATGCCCTGCAGCTTGCCGTGGCAGAGGTTCTCGAGGATCGCCAGGAAGAAGACCGTGTCGGGCTCGATGGTCCAGGCCTTGCTGCGGTCGAGGTTCTCCGGGGCGACCTGGGCGCCGTCGACGCGCAGCTCAAGGCGGCAGATGATCTCGTCGCGCGCGGCGGCGGTCGCGATGTTCGGCGGCACGATGAAGCGCACCTCGATGGGCGTGCCGCGTTTTTCCGAAAGGGTGAGGGATTTGAGCCGGGGTCCTGCCGGGGTCGCTTCCGCTTGCTTTGATTTTTCCTTCTTAGAGTCAGCCGTCTTTTCCTTGGTCGTCGCCGTCGTCGGCGGTTTGCCGGGCGGGGCGGCCGGTCTGGCCGGCGCCGCGGGCTCGGCTTTCAGGTAGCCCTCCTTGGCGGCCAGGACGAGGTAGGCGGCCACGGAGTGCACGCATAACTTCCTTCGGCCGACCGAGACTTCGCAGCCGCATTCGTTGCGCTGGAAGGTGACGGAGCGCAGGTTCCAGCGGGCTTCGCGGGATTCGGTGCCGTCGTCGACCAGCGCCTCCGCGACGGGGGGCGTCCAGAGGGCTTTCTTCACCCTGCCCTTGGCCACCAGCTCCTTGGCAAGCAGCACGGTCGCACCGCCGGCGAGATCGATGAGATCGTCTTCGGAGATGTTGGGCAACGGCTGACGCGGCGCCATGGAGAGGGTGTGCGGTGAAAAGCGACGTCCGAAAGGACGCGCCAAAGGAGGAAAACCTAGCGGGAAGACGTATCGCCTAGACGGCGACGTCTTGGACCGGGACTCCTGGGTGCATCTCGAAGATGCCTACGGGGGTCGTCGGGCCTGTCATCACGATGGAATAATCCTCACCGATGCCAATGATAATCTGACCTCCGGGCATATTAACCGTCAAATCCGCGTCAACCAGGCCCATTTTGCGGGCCACGGCGGCCGAAGCCGAGGAGGAGGAGCCGGAAGCCATGGTGTAGCCGGCCCCGCGTTCCCAGATCTCGATCCGCACGTTCTTGCGGTCGACGATCTTCATGAACTGCACGTTGGTGCGGTTGGGGAAATTGGCGTGCGTCTCGAGGTGCGGTCCGTAGGTCTTGGCCAGGTCGGGCGTGAGTTCGTCGACCGGGATCACGCAGTGGGGGTTGCCCACGGTCGCGGCCCAATACTTGAAGGTCTTGCCGAGCACGGTGATTTCTTCGCCGAGGACTTCGCGGTCGGCGCCGACGTGCGGGATCACCGGGGCGCGGAAAGAGACCTTGCCCATCTCGACGCGGATGCGGTCGCCGCCGTCGAAGACTTCGCAGCGGACGATGCCGCCGAGGGTGTGCAGGCGGAATTCCTGGCCTTCCTTGATGCGCTTGGTCTCGAGGAGATGGCGGCAGAAGATGCGGATGCCGTTGCCGGACTTCTCGGCTTCGGAACCGTCGGGGTTGAGGATGCGCAGGCCGAAGGTGCCGTCGGTGCGTTCGATCGGTCCGTAGAGGATGCCGTCGGAGCCGAGGCCGAAGTGACGGTGGCAGACCTTGCGGATGGCTTCGGGCGAAAAGAGGGCGGGGCAGTCCTTGGGCTCGAGGACGAGGTAGTCGTTGCCGAGGGCGTGGTATTTGGCGAAGCGCATGTTCGCCCTCTGATTGAGGTTTAAAGGCCGGTTTGGCAAGCAAGGGGTGCCTTATCTGTCGGCTTGGTTTCCGCCCGTCCCACGCTTACAAGACCTCCATGCGCCTCCTGCCCCTGGTTGCCCTGTCCTGTGTTCTCTCCGTCTTCGCGGCCGAGAAGCGTCCGCCCAACATCGTGCTGCTCTACTCGGATGACATCGGCTGGGGCGACTTGGGCTGCTATGGCGCTAAAGTCATCCCGACACCGAACCTCGACCGTCTGGCCGCGCAGGGCACGCGTTTCACCTCGGGCTACTGCACTTCCGCGACCTGCACGCCCTCGCGCTACTCCTTGCTGACGGGCGAATACGCCTGGCGCCGTCAAGGCACCGGCGTCCTGCCTGGCGACGCTCGTCTCATCATCAAGCCTGGTCGTCCGACGATGGCCGCCAGCCTCGCCAAGCTCGGTTACGCCACCGGCGTCGTCGGCAAGTGGCACCTGGGTCTCGGATCGGGTGACGTCGATTGGAACAAGAAGATCGACCCTTCGCCGAACCAGATCGGCTTCACCTACTCCTTCATCATGGCCGCCACCGGCGACCGCGTGCCGACCGTCTTCGTCGAAGACGGATCCGTCGTCGGCCTCGACCCCAAGGATCCCATCGAGGTCAGCTACAAGCAGCCTTATCCGGGCGACCCCGACCTGAAGACCGACGCCGAGCGCGCGAAACTCAAGATGAACTGGTCCCACGGACACAACATGGCCCTCGTCAACGGCGTCGGACGCATCGGCTGGATGAAGGGCGGCAAGGCCGCGCTCTGGAACGACGAGACGATGGGCGATACGTTCGCCGACAAGGCCTGCGGCTTCATCGCCCGCAACAAGGACAAGCCCTTCTTCCTCTATTACGCCTCCCACGAGAACCACGTCCCGCGCGTCCACCATCCGCGTTACGCCGGCAAGACCCCGCTCGGTCCGCGCGGCGACGCGGTGGTCGCCTTCGACGATCAGGTCGGCCGCATCCTCGCCGAACTCGACAAGCAGGGCCTCGCTGAAAACACGTTGGTGATCTATACCTCCGACAACGGACCGGTGCTCGACGACGGCTACCAAGACCAGGCCGTCGAACGCAACAAGGCCGCAGGTCATGCGCCGGCCGGTCCTTTCCGCGGCGGCAAATACAGCATCCTCGAAGGCGGCACGCGCGTGGGCTTCATCGCCCGCTGGCCAGGCCGGACGCCGTCCGGCAAGGTCTCCGACGCCTTGATCTCGCAGGTGGACCTGCCCGCCGTCTTCACCAAGGTCGCCGGCGGCGATCCGGCGGAATTCCTGAAGCTCGACTCCGTCGATTCCTCTGCGGCGCTCACGGGCGGCGAGGGCCGTGAGACCCTCATCTCCAGCACGCAGGGCAACCACCTTTCGATCCGTGACTCCCGCTGGAAGTTCATCTCCGGCGTCGGCGCGCCCGGCAAGGGCAAGAAGGCCCAGGGCCCGCTCGTCGATCTCCTTGGCTCCGAAGCCGAACAGAAGAACGACAGCCGCGACCAGGCCGGCCCGCGTCTTTTCGACCTGCAGAACGACCCCGGCGAACGGAACAACGTCGCCAAGGATCACCCCGAGATCGTCGCCCGTCTGAAGGCCTTGCTCGAAGCGCAGCGCGCGAAGGGCGTGGCGCAGCCGTTACCGAACTAATCGCTCGATTAATCTGCATGCGATGCCTTCTCCCGACTTGAAGCGGGAGAGGGAAGGGTGATGCTCGGCGCATGAGCCAGACCCCTCTCCGCGTCCTCTGCGTCGGCGCCGGCCACATGGGCCGTTCGCACGCCCTCGCTTATCACAAGCTCCCCGGCTTCCAGATCGTCGGGCTCGTCACCCGCTCCGCGGAGTCCCGCGCGAAGCTGAACGCCGAGCTTGGCGGCGGCTACGCGGAATACGGCGACTTCCATGCCGCGCTCAAGGCGACCAAGCCCGACGCGGTATCCATCTCCAGCTATCCGGACACCCACGCCGAATACGCCGTCGCCGCGCTCGAGGCCGGCTGCCACGTCTTCGTCGAGAAGCCCCTCGCCGTGACCGTCGCCGAGGCCGAGCAGATCGTGGCCAAGGCCAAGGCCGTGAAGCGCAAGGTCGTCATCGGTTACATCCTCCG
>JACCDO012439182.1_pt1 | contig 10716 bp, 11 predicted proteins | sample 7446101 | NCBI WGS metagenome assembly JACCDO01 (sample SAMN15323440, study PRJNA562643) | freshwater metagenome | isolation source: river surface water | place: USA:Blue River Watershed | collected 2017-08-16
AGTATCATTATCATTTGTATTAGTATTTAAAATATTTTATAATGTAAAATATTCTGATGAAGTTGAAAATTTACTTAAAAAAAGAATTGAAAATATGAATTTAAAAAAATATGGTTATTATAATTAATAATTTATTATTAGAAGATTTAATTATACCGAATCTTTCTAATATTTATTTAAACATTTTCATTAAATCACTAATATCTTTTCCATTGCACTTTTTATTTAAGAGAATATAAATAATAAAATAATATATTAAATAAATACCACTGAAAAAGAATGCGAATAAAGTAGCTACAAAACGAGTGGCTGGTGTCTCTTTATCATTACAACTAAAAGCTAAATAAGCAGTACCAAAACTAATAATTAAAGTGACAATAATCCAAGAGATAGGATAAGTTTTAAAGATTGATTTATTTTTAAAACCTTCATTTTCTTGATTATTTATTAAATTGCCATCAGCATCAAAGTTTGAATATGTAGCAGTAGGGGGATTTGAGAACTTTTCAACTGAAGTCATTAAACCAAATAATTCTAACATATTTTAATTTATCTATATATAAAGGTTAGAAAAAAATTAATATATAATTTAAAAATAGGAAAAATATAAATTAAATAAATGAATATCTATTTACTACTTTTTATAATTATTATCTTATTTTTCTTTTTTATTTTTCATTTTCAGAAAATATTAATTAAAGAATCTTTCGAAAATAGTGATATCTATGTAGATAACTACAAAGAAGAGATACCTCAAATTATTAATCAAATTAATCAAAATCAAACTCAGTGCAACCAATTCTTTCAATCTAATTCTTTTTGTCAATGGGATGCTGATTTAAATAAATGTTCTTGTAAATATCAAAAAGATGAGATTAAATATGGTTTTCCTTCCGAACCCGGTTGTTGTGATAGACTCTGTTCTCAAATACCTAAAGAAAAATGTCTTCAATTATCTGATAAATTAATTCAACCCAAATATTATTGCAATATTGCCGGTAAATGTTACGAAAGAGTCGCTACTGTTAAAAATAATCAAATATCTGCCAATAATTGTGGTACTGACCCCCTCAATAATCAATTATTATTACCTTTTACTTCCATACAAGAATGTGAAGGAAGATTAAATGTATGTGATAAGTATAATGACCCTTCTTATACTGAATCAGAAAAAAAAGCAAAATGTTTAACTGATAATCGTTGTGGATTTTGTACTAATAAAAATGGTGGTGGAAAATGTATTGAAGGTACTGCTACTGGTCCACTTGATTTACAAAAATATTATTATTGTGACCCTTCTAGAACAGAAGGTACTTATGAATATAGTTATGGAAATCAAGCAGAAGCTTTAAATATAACTGGTATTGAACAAGTTGATTATCAACCTAATCCTAATTTTTTAATTTAATATTTTTTTTATTTTTTTTTTATTTTTTATTTTAACAATTATGAGTAAAATCAATTCTATGTGAAGCACAATAAACTTTATTACATTTTGTACAAGTAAATCTATTACATAAATCCATTTTGATATTACATTCATTAAAAGAACATTTAGGATGAATAATTTTTTCAAAAGATTTAGTATCTTTTAATTCTTCTTTTTTATTATTTTCAATTTTAGAACATTTATGATTAAAAACAAAAGAATGTTCTGAACAAAATAAACCTTCACAATGAAAACATTTAAATTGATTTGATTTTTGTAAATACATATTACAATTTATAAAAGTACATTTTGGATGTTGATTAAAATCAAATGATTTATTTTCTGGTCTATTCCAAAATTCAATATCTTCGTGTTTATTCCTCATTTATTCTTTTTTTTATCTAAATATATTAATATATATTTTTTATAATTCTTTTTTTGTTTTTTTGTTTATTTTTAATTAAAAATTATTTTTTTAAAAATTAGAGTAAAATGAATATTTATGATTATATTGATTTAATTGATGAAAATAATGATTATTTAGAAAATTCAGAAAATGAAGAAGAAGAAAATATTAATGATGATGATAAAAAAAATAATAAAAATAAAAATAAAAATAAAAAAAAGAAAAACAAATCAATGAGTTGGAAATCAATCTTATTTTTTATTATTTTATTCGGTTTATTATTGTTCGGTTATTTTGCGTATGATACCTTTATAACATATATACCTATTAATTGGTTCTTCCGTATTTTATTTGCAATTGGAGGTTTATTGGCTATTCTTTTTCCTTTTATTATGAATAAAATAAAATCTGGATATTCTACTGAAGAACTCAAACGTTCAATGATAAAAAAATATTCTAGAAGACCTCATTATTATCAAGACCTTAATAAACCAATTCTCTAATTGGCATAAAAATAACACAATTTATTAATGTTTTAATAAATCATGTTTTTAAATAATAAATGGTGAAAAATTAAAAGAAAAATAATATGAATAAATAGAAACTAAAGATAGTAGATAATGAGTGAAAATAATAATTCGATTCAACATTTATTAAAAAACAAAAGTTTAGAGATTTATGATAAAACTGAAAAAATAATTGCAGGTACACCAACATCATATAAAATATTAACTTCTTTATTAGCTTTTATTTTATTATTATTTTTTACATTATATAAATTTGATTTTTTTATGTCTGTTAGTTTAGCAATTGTCACTCTTTTAAGTTTATCTACAATTAATAAAGTTGTTTCTATTGCTTTTGGTTTTATTTATGGTTATTATATGTATCAATTATTAACTATGAGAGAGAAAACTTTTGGTCAAGTTATTAAAGAAACAAATATTATTGATAATAAAGGTCCTTTAATATCTAGTAAAACAGCAGTTGTTGTTAATCAAAGTGATATACCTAAATCTGAAACTACTAATGCTTTTTCTTATCAATTCTGGATTTATATTAATGGTTCTAATAACTTCCCGGATAATGATAATTATTTTAATACTTGGTCTAATTATCGTTATGACCAATGGAAAAATGTTTTTTATCGTGGTGATCCAATCGAAATTATAGATAGTGATGGTAATGCAACAGGACAAAAAGTTGATATGAATACTATGTTACAATTCCCAGGTGTTTGGTTAGCACCAAAATTAAATAATTTAAGTGTAGTTTTTAATAATGGAACAGAGACGATGGAGAGATTAGAAATAGAGAATATACCAATGAATGAGTGGTTATGTATAACAATATTAGTAGAAGGATATAGTGTAGGAGTATATATAAATGGAAAATTAGAAAATACAATTTTAATTAATCAAATATATCCAACAAATATACAAGAAAAAAACATTTATATAGGAATGGATAAATTATTAAATGAATGTACAACTGATTGTACATCAGGTACTAAAGGAGGATTTCCGGGATTTATAGGTGAAATGATATATTATCCATATGTTTTAACATTAACAGATATTCAAGAATCATATAATTATTATAAAAAAATTGTAGATGATTATCAAAAGAAAGTAATTGGAAGTAAAAAAATAACAGTACCAGGATTAATAAGAAATAGAGATGTTGATGATTTTTCATCATCTGTACAAAATCTACCAGCTACAATTGATAATAATAATCTAAGTATATTTTCATATAATTAATTTATTAAATATTAATATTAAATAATTTAGTAAAAAATAAATATATTGAAAATATAAATAAATATTTTTTAATTTATCTTTTTTTAATAAAAAAAAAAGAAAAAAATATATTAAATATAGAGAAAGAAAAAATATGAATTCTACTACAGTATCTAATGGAAATTCAAAATCATTTGTTCAAAAAGCTATATTTTTTGTATTATTAATTTTATTCTTATTTGTTATTATTTATATCATTTATTATGCTTATCAAAAAACTCAAGAAACTAATTCTAATGAACCTATAATTATATCCGATATTATTGATGCTAATAAATCAAGAGAATCAAAAACTGTACCTGTACCAACTAATGGTATGGCTCAATCTTTAAGTACTTGGATTTATGTTAAATCTTGGGATTATAATTTTGGTAAATATAAAAATATTGTTTGGAAAACTAATACAGATTTATCATCAACTTCACCTCCAACTGTTGATACCATTCATTCTCCTTCACTTTGGTTATATCCTTTAACAAATAACTTAAAAGTTATAACTTCTGTTGATACTACTGAAAATGTTGAAAGTTGTGATATTAATAATATACCTTTAATGAAATGGGTTAATATTGTTTATGTCCTTAATAATAGAACTGTTGATGTTTATATTAATGGTAAATTAGAAAGAAGTTGTGCTTTGAAAGGTGTACCTTCTTCTTTAAGTGATAGTACTAAATTATTTGTCACTTATGGAGCAGACCCTGCTGGATTCAATGGTAAAATGGGTAAAACACAATACTTTACAAGAGCTTTAATGCCAAATGAAGTAGCATCAATATATAATTCAGGACCTATTGGTTCATCACAATATAATATTCAATTCTTCCAAGATGGTAAATTTGTCACTATAACTGATAATTCTGACTTCTCCTAGATCTTTTTTCTTTTTTAATAAAAAGAAAAAGGATCACAAAAAAGAAAAATAATTTAAGTATTAGAAAAATAAATAATTTAGATTTTTTAATATAATTTTTATAAAAAATATTTTATAGAAAGAAAAAAATAACTATAAATAATAGATAAGTAAAATTTAATTAAATAAAAATGTCTACAAATTTAACTAAAAATGCAGCTTCTAATATAACTAAAAATATGACTAATCCTAAATCACCTAAATTCTTAATATTTGTTATATTAATTATTATTGTTCTCGTTTTCCTTTATACTACTTGGTCTTCTTATACTAGTTATAAAATAACTTCACCCTATTTTATCTATGGTACTCTTGATGGTAATATAACTCGTACTATACCAGCTCTTAGAATACCTGACCCAGCTGATGGTCAATATGGTCAAGAATTTACTTATTGTATGTGGTTATATATTAAAGATACTAATTTTGTAAATAAAACTCAAAGTGATACTATCTGTACTACAGGTACTAGTCCTTTAATGAAAGTTATTATGAATAAAGGTTCTAATGATTTAAAAAAAAATGATAATGGTACTTGGAATTATCCTTTGTTAAGTAATCCTGGTATATTCTTATATCCAGATACAAATAAACTTCACATTCGTTTTAATACATTTGATTCTTTATATACAAGTGCAGATGTCGGAAATATCCCATTAAATAAATGGTTTATGTTAACAGTAAATTGTATTGGTAATTCAGTTGATATTTACATTAATAACATGTTAAAGAAGAGACAACATGTAGGAGTATTAAGAATGAATTATGGAGATTTAACTATTAATCCATTCGGTGGTTTTGATGGATATTTATCAAATTTAAGATATTATAATCGTTCAATTCAATCATGGGAAATTGACCAAATGTATCAATTAGGTACTAACTTGAATAAAGTTACATCAACCTTTGAAACAAGTACTCAACAAAAAGCTGATTTGGCTCCTTCTTACTTTTTCACTACAGGTTTCCCCAATTCTTCATTTAATGGTACAAGTGCACCTAACTAATAATAATTATTAAAATTATTTTTTTATATAAATATATTATTTATTAATAAGGTAAATAATAAATAAAAAAATTAAAAATGAATTTAAAAGAAAAATGTTTTGAAACAAATAAATCTCATAAAATTGTTTTAAATAGACTTAAAGCAAATAATTTTTATAATATTAATCAATTTAATATTAATAAACCAAATTATAGAATTTATAAAAATCCATATAGAAATGTTTATAAAACAGATAATTGTTTTGCCACAATGATATTTATAGATGAAAAATATATACCATCTGTTTTAACATTAGGTAAAAGTCTTCGAGAGAGTGGTGTAAAAAATAATTTAATTTGTTTTATTCAAGATAAATCATATAAGAAGAATGACATCTTATGGACACATCTTTTTGCGCAAAGCGCCAATAAAGATGACGGTAGTATATTAGGTGGTGTATCAGAAGAGACTAAAAGAGATTTATTTTCAATATATGATTATATTGTCGGTATAGATTTATTATGGGTAGAAGATTATCAGAAAACAAAGAATCATTTTACACTAAATAAAAATTATTCGAATATACAATATTATGTAACAAAATTGAATATAGTAGGATTTGATTTTTATGATAAAATATTTTATTTAGATGCTTCAACATTAGTAAAAAATAATTTAGATTATATTTTTGATAATTTTAATCAATCTGCATTTGTTAATGATGTTGAATATAGAATGAGTAAAGTTGGATTAAGAGGTACTTATTTTTTAATTAAACCTTCTATTATTTATTATTATAGATGCGTTTATTTAATTAATAATTATTCAAAATATTTTAAAGATTTATATCTTGTCAGAGGTGTTGATGAATATATTCTTTTTTATAGTTTATATGGAGATTGGAGTAAAAAAAAGTTAGAAGATGATATAGCATGTAATGGAAATAGTAGTTTAGATAGTAATAATGAGAAATGCGATATAGTATTTTATCAGATGAAAAAACCATTCAGAAATGAAGATAAAGAAGATATGGAAAGAATGAAAAGATTTTATAGAAATTATATGTTATGGGAAAATTTTATGGAAAAAATAAAAGAAGAAAATCCATCTTTAAATAAATATTTTAAAAATATTAAGAAAATAGATTTTTAATGAGTTTATTTTTTATTTTTTGTTTTATTAATTTATCTAATTAAATTATATAGAATATAAAGTATAAAAATGATTAATACAAGAGTTAAACCACACCAACAAAGAGCTTCTTCAATTATTAATCCTAGACAACAAATATCTGAACCAAATAAAGCAGCTAAAGAAGCTCAAGAAGCAGCTTGGAAAAAAGAAAAAAATAGAAAAAAATTAGAAAAGAACCAAAATATAGAAAGAATATTATCTATTAAAGGTGAAGAAAGAAAACAAATGTTATCAAATTTTGCAAATTATTTAAATCAAACATCTATTAGAACTAATAAACCAAGTATAGTTAGTAAGTTAAGAAATAAAGCATCATCAAATCAAAATTTTAATTATAATACTGATAAGCATTTTTGGTCAATGATTTATACTGATTATAATTCTTTTAGAAAAAATAAAGAAGCTAAAAGATTAGCTAAAGAAGAACAAAATAGATTAGCTCAAAAAAAACAACAAAATGTTGGTATTATAAATACAGTAACATCTGCTTTAGAAACTGCTCAAACTGCAGTAACTACTGCGGTTAAAAATATAACAAATCCTCCTCCTTCTCCTGTTCAAACTGTAGTAAATAATAAAAATGCTAAATTAAGAAATTTAGTAAATCAAACATCAAAAGAATTTGTTAATTTAGAAGGAAAATTAAAAGAATTAAGAGGAGCTGTTGGTTTATCTCCTAATATTAGTGCAGCTGCTGAAGGAGGTTCTAAAAAGAAAAAGCGTTCAAAATCAAAAAAATCTAAATCTAAATCAAGAAAATAAAGATTAAAAATTGATAATTATCTTTAATATAATATTTTTCTAATAAATGATTAGAAGAATAATGAATAATTATAATAATTTTCAAAAAAAAACTAATGAAGAAAAAGCAGATTTTTATATATCTTTAGCACAAAAAAATATTTTTAAAGAAAAAAGGAAAATTGCTGGTTTTGAAATACCTTTAAATATTATTTATTATACTCTTGCTATAAAGTATTTACCAAATAAAAATAATGAAAAAAGAAAAAATATATTAAAAACTATTCTTAGTTTTAGAAATAAACCTAATAAAACTAATAAAATTAATAATGAAAAAAAAAAAAAAATAAGTCCAGGTATTTGGGAACAATTATCACAAAAAATAAAAGATAATGAGCCTGAATATTATAAATTAACAATGAATTTATTAAAAAATGAATCACAAAAAAATGTTTTAAGAAATAATAGTTCTTTATCTCCTAGTGCAAATTTAGCACCATCTTTACCAACAACTTCTTCTCTTACTTCAAGTTCTGCAAATACTTCTCTTACTACATCTTTGCCAATATCACAAATAAATTCATCTCTTACTTCAAATTCTGCACCTTTACCAACTCCTTTACCAAAAACTTCTACTGGCTATATTAATAATATAAATTATTCAAATAATTCAAGTTTAATAAATAATTATAATAATTATACAGAAAATCCAGTTTTTGAACAATTAGGAAAAAATAATTTTCAAGAAAATATTAGTCGTCAAAGAAAAATTTTATCTCATGTAACAGAAGAAAGAATAGAAATGACAAGTAATGGAACTACATCAAATAATGCAACTGGTACACCTTCTACATCTGTTGTACCTGTTGCTGGAGTTTTAAAAGAGATTAAAGTAGAAAATGCAAAAAATAATCGTGATTTAACTTCAAGATTAAAAAGTCTTGAAGAACAAATTAAAAAATTAATTTATTTTAATAATATTAAAAATAATACAGGTGAAGCATTAAATAAAAATTTAAAATCAACAATTAATTCAATAATGGCAAAACTAAAAGAAAATAAAAAACAAAATAATGCTAGAAAAGCTGAAGAAAGACGTCAAGAAGCTTTAAAAATTAATATTTTATCATTAAAAGAAAGTGTTAATGGTTTAGGACAAAAAGTTGAATCTGTCACAACTAATGTTGAAGGATTAAAAAAACAATTATCACAAGGTCAAACAACACAACAACCTTCAACTGGTGGTGCTAAAAAACGTTCTAAATCAAAATCAAAAAAATCAAAATCAAAAAAAACTACTAAAAAATCTAGAAAATCTTCATCTTCTAGAAAATAAATAAAAAAAATAATCTGTAAATTCTAATCTTTTTTATATAATACTCTTTTTAAGTCTTAAAGAGTGATTAAATCATATCTCGAATCTAAAATAGCTTTCAACATCAAATCTTTAGGTGTGAATGAATCTCCGTTTAGTACCGCTTTCAAGAGTTCTGGTGAATATCCCGAAATAAGACCTGTATCCGCTGTATTAGCTAGTACAGGTGTCTCATTGGTATTCCCATTAACATTCCAGAAGATTAATTGAGGTCTTTTGTATCCAGCTTTTTGGTATAGTTCATCAATAGCCTTGAAATTTGTAGTTTTGTTATTATTAGCACAATTAAATTGCATATCACTAATAACAATTAATCTCTCTGGCATATCCTCCGGTTTTAATGAATGTTTAACTGCTGTATCTAAAATTTTCTTAAATGCTAGGAAAAAATCTGTTGACATCTCCCATTTAGCTCTTGATAAACTTCCAATCTTCTCTACTAAATTGTTTCCAACAATCTTGTGAAATTCTGGTACTGATGAGAATGTTAGAATAAAATCCTTGAAAGCCTCTACTTCACAACAACTACTAATCAAAATACCAAGTGAAATAGAAATTTGCATAGGAATACCACTCATAGAACCTGAAACATCACATAGACACATTGTTTTACCAATCTTACCAAGTGAACGCATCTTCTCTTCCATAACTTTCCATTGTCCCTCTGTAAGAATATCTTCTGTTTGTGTTTTAAGGTGTCTTCCATCAAAATAATGCTCCATAATCTCGTGTGGATAAAGTGTCTTTGCATTCACTTTCGCTTTACCCTCTTTTAACTTCTCTAAATATTCTGTGAATCTTTCACCATCATTTCTTGGGAATGCATTCATTGTTCTCTTTTTATTAATATTCTTTCCATGAAGATGCATGCATTTGGATGGTACTTTCTCATAATCAATATTTTCATAATCCTTCTGCATTAGTTTAGTCTCAATCAAATTCAAATGTCTTCTAAGTGGAGCAATAAAAACTGTTCTAAGATGGGCTTGATTGATACCCATGAATCTACAGAGTTTCTTTGTAAATTTGTACTTCTTATCATCTGCTTTTCCTTCAGTGGGTACCCATTTTGCACAAAGAGAAATGTTCGCTTTTTCACCCTTCTCTTGTAGTTCATTAATATCTTCATTAAGTTGTTCTTTAACCGCATTCAAATAAATCTGTTCTAGATGAGGATGTTCCATTAAATATAAACCATCATCCCAACGTCCATATTCATGAACATAATGTTTAATATTCTTACTTACAATATCAGGACGCATAATAGCCATATGAACTAACATCTTCTTTCCTAATTCGCGTTCACCTTTTCCTCCTCGAATGTCACGAATGTAAGCTATCATTTTAGCTACTAGAATATCTGATTCTGCTACTGCCTTGTTCATAATAGTCTCAATATTTCTAAAATCAGCATTTCTTGTTGTCTTGTAAAATAAATCTACTAAATTATCCATAGTACTAATGTGTGTTAAAGCACCATTAGCAGTTGTTGTATAATTCTGTTCATTGAGCATTGCATTTTGAAATGCAAAACCAGAACCAGAATTTTCAGTGTTTTCACTAGTTTGATTAACTTGATTAACTTGATTAACAAATTCCATTTTTTAAATTTATTATTATTTATATATAATCTATTTTTCTTTAAGTTCAAATTAATTGTTTAATTTGATAATAATTAAAATAAAAAAATTAAAAGTAAATAAATTGTTTTTTGATAATTTGACTTTTAAAATCAAATTCGAGTATTTTAAAGTTATTATTTGCGATAATCTCTTCAATATTAAATACTTTTTTATTATATTCATATATTTTTAAATAATCTTTTTTATAATCAAAATCTGATTTTTTAAGTATACTTTTATAAATAC
>JACCDO011291424.1_pt1 | contig 10715 bp, 13 predicted proteins | sample 7446101 | NCBI WGS metagenome assembly JACCDO01 (sample SAMN15323440, study PRJNA562643) | freshwater metagenome | isolation source: river surface water | place: USA:Blue River Watershed | collected 2017-08-16
AGGGATTCAGAGGTATTTTCCTTGGTGGTTTAATACGCTTCCTAACACTCCGTCTGCAGCAAATATGTCTAGTAAGTACTCAGTCATTAGTTTAGACGATGATGGAGATGAAAATGAAGGTATAATGCTAACAAGTCTTAATTCTAACGTCCATAAAAGCAAAATACCGACTATTGTACATAATAACACCTCATGGGGAAAGGGTATAAATTCTAATATTATAAGCATGGTACTCATTCAATCTCTTAACAAACAATTCATTTACTAACTGATTGACATAATATTAGGTATTGTTTAGCTGGTATGATGAAATAATTTCGATTGGGAAGAATAGAACATTATTAGATGATGATCTATTAGACTTGCCAAGTGATATGGAAGGTAAACTTATTCACTCAGTCATTTAATTAATCAATCACTAATTAATTCGTATAGGTAAAAGCATTTATGAAAATTTTGAAAGACTGTGGACAATAGAAGAATTAAAAGCAAATAATAGGCATAACGTGAGATTATTATGGAACTCACTTCATTCCTTGATATTCACCGAGTTTTGGTTTGCTGGTTTTTGCCGTTTTATCAACGATTCATGTGTGATATTCGGTGCATTATTACTCAAATTAATAATTAATTCCGCCGAAAATCATGAAATATTAGCGACATTCATGTTCGCTGTATTAATAACATTGAATTCTATTACGCAATCTATATTCCTCCAGCAGTTTGTTCATGGTGTGTTCATGTCGGGTAGCAAGGTAGTGTCAGCAACAACAAGTGCGGTGTTTCATTCTACATTATCCATTCGTATGCATAGATTACAACCAAGTAGGACGTTAGGTGACTCACTCTCATTCTACCTCTCTTACTCATAGACTAACAAGATCAACTAGGTGAAATCAATAATGTACAGTCGAAAGACGCTTCATCATTACGCGAATTTGTAGTATTTGCACATAATTTGTGGGCGTGTCCATTAATGATCGTCTATTGCATTGTACTTCTCTACTATTTCATTGGTTTAGCTTGTGTTGTTACTGTGCTTTTACTGGTTTTATTACTGCCATTAGAATCCATGATATCAAAAAAAGCAAAAGAGCGTAAGAAACTTGTGAGGTACTCACTTACTTACTCACTCGCTTACTCACTCACTCACTTACTTACTTACTTACTTACTTACTTACTTACTTAATTACTTACTTAATTACTTACTCCAGTAAAAGCAGTGATAAAAGGATGGCAGTTATCAACGAAATGGTTGATGGTATTAAGACAGTAAAATTCACCAATTTATTTGATTTTATGTACATCCGTATATGCCAATTACGTGCCGAAGAGCTGAGATATTTGTGGGAATATCTGAGTATTGACCTGGTCAATACTGTCATCACGCGCAGCGCTACCTTGATTATCACATTAATAACATTTTTAGTTTATATTTTAATAAATCGTGGTGGTAATTTATCCACAGCCAATGCGTTTGCTGCGTTAGCTTTGATTAATACACTAGGAAGACCATTGCAGCTGATACCAAAATGTATTTCATTGGTAAGTACTTACATGATCACTCACTTGCTTACTTATTTACTCATTCAATCGTTCATTAATAGTATGCCGAAGCAGTAGTTAGTTGTAATCGCATTGAAGACATCATTTTAGATGGCAAGAAGTATAACAAGTCGTTGTTATTATACAAATATAACCATAGCAATGACGAAGAAACTGGTCCGAAATCGAACGAAGCAGTTAAAATTCAACTAAATAATGTAACTGTCACTCGAGGTAACTCGTCTGTATTACGCAATATTAACTTAAAGTTGCAGCAGCCGGGTCTAGTGCTACTTCTTGGAGATAATGCAAGTGGTAAGACCTCGTTTTTATTAACCATTTTGAATGAATTGAATAGTAATGTCGCTCAATCCGGTGGGAATATATTCATTTCACCTCGTCATACCCGTACTGCTTATTGTGGTCATGATTCATGGATAATGAATGCAACTGTGAAGGAGAATATAATAGTAGCAAGTGATAATGTGAATACATCGAAGTACAATGATATAGTCCGTTCAACAGCCCTTCTACATGATATAAATGAATGGAAAGAGAAAGATTTTACCTTACTAGGTGAGAAAGGTATCAATATATCCGGTGGTCAACGAGCAAGAATAGCCTTGGCACGTGCGGTGTATGCAGATACAGATGTCTATCTGTTAGACAATATACTAGCTGCTCTTGATGTTATTGTCAGTAATGATGTATTTCAAAATGTGATAATTCCATTAAGTCAAACAAAGTTGGTTATACTAGCGTGTAATAGTAATGCTAGCGCGTGGTTACCATACTCTACTCGTGTGGTTAAACTACAAAACGGTGAGGTGGTATATGACGGTGAACCTGATACAATGATCCAAAGTGAGCAAGTAATGAGTAATCAAGGAAGTAGTAATGATGCCATTTCAGTAACTAGTGGTGGGAAGAAGCATGATAATGATGTGAGTGAGAAGACAAGCACTTATGCCACTTATATTGACTACATGAAAGCTTGTGGTTATATTAACTTGTTATTAGCAATAGTATGCACGCTATGCAGCTATGGAACAAGTACATATAGTGACTATTTGCTTTCATACTGGACTGCCGGTGTACTCACCACTTCGCAATACTTGTTCTGGTACACTATAGTTGCTATAATAGTTATATTATTCAATACTGGTCGCTACTTGCTTTATATTTTAGGGGGGATTACAGCCTCTAAGAACTTACATAGTAGACTGTTGAAAAGTATATTAGGGGCTACAATAACATTTTTTAATGCAGTTCCTTCTGGTCGTATTACATCCCGTTTTTCATCAGATTTTAATCAAATTGATAACACAATACCATCTACTATAGCATCATTTGTTGATGCGGTTTTAGGTATAGTTACTGGTGTATTAGTAGTCATTATCAATGCGCCTTACTATGTTATTGTCATCGCACCACTTACTTATCAATATCTTAAAGTACAAAAACAGTATAGAAACATATCTGTGGTGTTGAAAAGAATGGAAAGTGGTAGTAAATCACCACTTTTTTCATATTTTAGAGAGGTTGTTGATGGTGGAGTATGCATACGTGGCTACCAAATTGAGGATAAAATAACGAATAAATATTATCAATTATTAGATAAGAGTATCCAGACACGGGTGAATTGGGATTTAGCAAATCGATGGATGGGTATTAGACTGGACTTGATTGGGTCAATAATTGTATCAACTGCTGCGTTTGCGGTGGTTTTGTCATCAAATTCATCGGGTAGTACAGCAGGTACTCACTCATTTTCACTCATTCACTCATACATTCACTTATTACGCACTCTACAGGGTTAATGTTATCGTATGCATTGAAAGCAACTCAAAGTTTAACTTTTGCCATTAGGGCGTCAACAGCATTAGAAAATTGTTTCACATCATGTGATCGAGTGAAAGAATATATTGATATCGAGCAAGAAGTAAACCTATCAGAATCAGCACCAGCAGCAGGATTTGATGGTAACACACCACACTTGATAGCTGCTAATAATATTCGATTCCGCTACGCAGCTGGGTTACCTCTGAGTATCAATAATATTTCATTTCACATTAATAAAGGAGAGTTAATAGGACTATGCGGTCGAACTGGTAGTGGGAAAAGCACGATATCTTACATATTAGCCAGAGCGATGGCCGTTGAAGCAGGTAGCACTGTGACACTTCGGGGTAATGATATTTATTCACTACCATTACTTGAATATCGGAAGGATGTTCAATCGTTTCCACAAAATTCTTATATATTTTCAGGCACGATAAGATCATATCTAGATCCCTATAAATCACATTCAGATGTGAAAATGAATAATGTGCTGCAAGAGTTGCATCAGGCCTTGCGTAATGAGGATAGTGGTCGGATTAATTTAGACTTTACTATTAATAGTGGTTCGAACACTCACTTACTTAATCACTCGATTACTCATTTACTTACTTACTAACTCACTCACTCAGGTTGTGATAATTTAAGTGCAGGTGAAAAGCAAACATTAGCACTTGCAAAAGCAGCCTTATCAACAGCCTCAATCGTAATACTCGATGAAATTACTTCAGAGATGGACGAGACGGTGTCATTGCAAGCAATGAATATCTTGAAACGCGAGTTAATAGGTGCAGGGAAAGCAGTATTATTGATCTCACATCGTATCAATGACTTGATGATATGTGACAATATTTGGTTACTACAAGAAGGAAAAATTATTGAACAAGGAAATCCACACACACTCAAAACAAAAGTTGATTCGTTATTTGCTACCATGGCTAACGGCTACTAACGGCTGTCATCATCATCACTGCTTTCCTCATTAAAATTCATCGCTTGCGCAAATTTTAATGCAAAATCAGCTGCTCTAGTCCTTCTTACTTCATCAGAAATAATTCCAGCCATAACGTCTTCGCGCAGCTTTCTTGCTTCTTCAATCATTGAAGAATAATCATTCATGAAGTCATATTCTATGCCACTATAAGCGGAGTCATCAGGTTCCGATGGTTCAGGAATATTGGTAAATACCACTGGTTTGGACTCGGCTGTTCTGTCATTACTAGTACTTGTATGTGCAGCAGCTACAGGTTGATGCTATAGTGAAGGGGTAAGTTGGTAAGTTACTAATAAGTGTATTAATAAGTAAGCTTACATTAGCATCAATATTTGTTCTTATTTCATTACTTTTCTTTTCAATACTACTCCAATTACTTGATTGAATAGCCTCAACTAATCGAGGTAATCCCTCCTTTTCTCTATCATTACATGTCTCTAATAACTTGCTCATATCAATATCAATTAGTTCAAAACTGTTATCTAAAGTCCACATAAAATATTTTTCTCTTTTAGCTTCATTAATACTATTTTCATTACTATTCAGTATAACTAACGCTCGAAATTGAATATTCTCTCTATTATAAGTTTCACTAATTTCTTTTACTTTATTCCAAAACCCTAGTTCTTCATCCTCTGTTTTATCATATGTAGTTATTAATATCACACCTTCTACATTAGTTGTATCTAATCGCAATATATCGTTTAATTTGTAACCTTTTAACTGTATCTGAGCCTCATAATATTTGGTTATTATACGATGCGCTACTACATGACCTATAGTTAAGTAAGTGAATAAGCATGATGGTAATCAAGGAGTAAATTATAACCGAAACCTTCATTAATTGTAATATCATTTGCGTATGATAACACAATCTCCTCCGTTAGATTACTCTCATTTAAAAGGTTATCATAATGATTTACACACGCAATAGTGTAATCCAGCAAGCGGAAATCATTACTATCATGCAACAACAAACAATCTACTGTGGACATGATTTTTCCTTCTTCCAAAATTTCCCCGCCGGTCGGAAAGGAAGGAGATGAAGTCCACACCCATCACATGAAGAGTCTTTTCTTCGAAAGCTCCCTTGATGTTTGAACCAATTAAGATTGACAAAGAGTGTTGTGAATTTAAATTATATTTAAGTTCAAACCATTTTCATGAATTTATTATATCAACTAGTTTTTAGTTGGTTTTGAGAATATTTTCGACAAGTGTACCGTATATGATCTAGATAAATGTTTTAGTTGACAAGCATCTTACACACAACTCAACGGGAAAGCACAGGATTCTTAACATATATTCACTAATAGAATCAGGATTATACTCCGAAATCGAATCTCTGATATGTGGACTAACCTCATGATGCCGGCGGCAAAGTTGGTACATATTTGAGTCAGTCATGTTAATTCAACATTGTCATCGTATGTTTTGTCCGTATTAGAGATTCAATTTCGATAATTCTAACCGATTCTAACAGTGGATGTATGTTAATGATCTAGTCTTCATTAGAATTTTATTTCTCTAAATTTTGCAACAAGTTTTTAATTATTACAGAAATATCATAGATATTATATATTCTAATTATGGATGCATGAAGTCGGAGACTTTCATGTTCATTCCATCAAATAAACTTCCAGCTGGTATCTTAGGCGAACATAATTTAAATGTTTTAGTTCTTAGTGTAAAATATAACAGTACCCGTCTATGAGTTATAGTGAATGAATGAGTGAGTGAATGAATGAATGAATGAGTGAGATATGACACAACCTTCCTCCAATATTAGCATCACCAAAATGTAGTGTGCGAGAATCCATAATTTGCATATCACCTTTCTTTAACAATGCTTGTTTGTATTTACAAGAATTAAGAAATAAAATCTTTTCATTACCAATTGTTGATTTATGCTCTTGATGACATTTTAAATTATTTGTATTGGGTAAAAATACAGTTCCACCTGCATATAATAAACGAGTGTGTGTGAGTGAGTGTATAATGATGATTATAAATTACTTTTACCCATATCATTTGTAATATCTTGTAATGCTATAAAAAAGGTATACATCGGACAATCTGTTGTAAACTGCGAATCAGGATGAATAGGTTGACTTGATGCACCAATCTCAGAAATCAAACTACTAAATTCATGAAATTCAATATTATTCTCATCAAGAAATAGATCACGAATTAAATGACCAAATATACTACTTTTATCACCAAATAATGCACAAAGAACACGATTGTTCACATCATCAGTTAGATTAAGATATAGATCCCATCTATTATCGCGACATAATACATTACCATATCCAGTTAAACGAGACATGTCTACATGATTAGCAATATCTTGTGCAAGTTTTTCATTTATACTAGCCAACAATTCGTCACATAGAGCACTTGAGAGCACGTTATTCATTCTTACTATTCCATCATGAATTAATTTTGTTATTAAATCTTCTTCACTAGTAACTTCTAACGCTGATACATTACGTGTTGCTACAACTTCTTCTTCAACAATATTAAAATTTTCTTCATGCAATAATCTATTATAAGTCTGAGTTATAACATCTATATCAGATGTTGTATAGGCTATAAAAGCAGTTGATTCGTCCACAGATATAGCAGTAGAATCCAATCCATCGAAATTATGTTTTGGAATAAACTCAAGTATTGCTTGCAGCGAAGACGGTGATAATACTGCCTCTAACATTGCAAAATCAGGCATTATTGACGAGTCCTCTTCATCATCATTGTCTGCAATATTGTATGACATTTCGTTGAAAGCAACAACAGCAACCTGTATTTGGTGTAGGCACAATTAAGATATAGAAAATATTTGAAGCGGAACCGGATCCGATACTTAAGGGATTATCAGTTGAATATATATATATATAGACACTGATATTTTTGGCGTATAATTATGCATATCTATGACTGTGCCATCCCTTTTATATTATGCATTATTATATACGATACAAAGGTCACACCGGTACCTTCGCCAGGTGAGCTTTACCAGCGATCACATTGCACAACAACGAGAACGAGAACGGAATGCAGTTTGTAGCCGAATCAAGCGAGGAAGAGGATGATAATATTTGGTTGGCGTGCTCCAACAATAATTTGGTGAAAATACAATACTTTTTATCTCAAGGTATTTCTTCAAACTGTTATTTATACCAATTGCTCTTACTTAATTACTATCTCTCAATCGTTAGGAGTAAATGTTAATGTGCAAGATGACCACGGCTACGCTCCACTCCACGCTGCTGTTAGCTGGAACAACTTAGAAATTGTACAGTTTTTATTACAATCGGGTGCAAATATACATATAAAAGATGAAGAAGGTTATTAATTCATTAACTCACTTATTTAGTTACTTACTTACTTGCTTGATTTCTAATTCGTAGGCGATACTCCTTTATTATATTGCGAGCAACCTGATATATTACTATTGCTAGTACAATCGGGAGCAAATTTAAGTGATGTTAATGTGAATGGTGAAGGATTAATAGATAAAGGTAACTACTTCTCATTCACGCATTAACTAACGCCCTCATTTACTTACTTACTTACTTACTCACTCACAGCAATTGAAGATAACAATATAATATTACTACAATATATGATAGAAAATAAGTTAATTGACGACAATAAAGTAGATAAAATTATGCAATTAATGAGCGAAAGAATCGAAGTTAATGAGACAGGCTATGACGAAATTAATGAAAATTGGACCGAACAGACAGAAGATGATGACGAACAAGTGAGTGAGTGAGTGAGTGAGTAGATTATTTCTTTGCCATTAATGGCAGTAATACAGTATTATAATATCTATAGAGACTAGCATTCGACTTATCAACATCACTTGGCGCAGTAATTTTTCTATCAGTTATGTATTTAATATTATTATAAAAATCAATCCAACCTAGTAGAATCTCTTTATCTCCTAGTATCAAAACCTTTGCATTACGCATGTTACTCCCAACCGGGATCCCTGCTATCTCACGTCGTAACGAGTCTAAGTACTTACGTATATTACTGGTACTGTTATATATTGCACTGAAATCGGTATCGCTGAATAACCTAAAAGAATTGAGTGAGTGAGTGAGTAAGTGAATGAGCAAGTGAGTGAGCAAATCCGAGTTACCTTAATGATTCCATGCAAAGCGAGGCAATATAACCCATCGTATCCAGCTCATTCTCTAATGATAACGGCGGAATTATAGTCTTTTGAAGATCAACATCATCAGTTAATACCGGAAGTTTTAATAATTCTTTTCCTTTCGCAAATCTGAATCGGGCTAAGGAGATAGCCTCCCGCGATCCTTGAATGAATGAATGAGTGAGTGAGTGAGTGAGTGAGTGAGTGAGTGAGTACTTGGATCATTCCAATCTGAAGTTATGCTAGTTAAGCAGCCCCAAGGTGTTTTGTATTTCTCGTTAATGTGATACATATTATCTGGCGAGTGAGTGTATGAGTGAGTTAGGAGGTGAGTAAGGAATAAAGTGAGTACCAAGTCTTTCACCAAATAAGTTCTTTTTAATATTGATAGCACTGTCTGATTGATTTAATTCAATAAAAATTTGATAATCATTGTAGCAAATATACTCATCAGTGCCTGAGAAGTAAGTAAGTAAGTAAGTAAGTAAGTAAGTAAGAGAGTGAGTGAGTGAGTGAGTGAGGCACCATCTATTCTATCTCTATTATCTTCTACTGTAAACCCATAATTCAATAAATATCTTGCATTTGACTTTTTGCCGTATGAATCAAATAATTGCTCTCCTCCGGTAAGATCCGCTAGACTGTTGATGACAAATGACTCGGTATCCTAGTTTAAATGAGTGAGTGAGTGAGTGTGTGTGTATGAGAGTGAGTGAGTCGTACCTCGTCGTAAGTCCAAATACTTTGTCTTGGTCTCTTATGATTCAACATATCTGCGTAAGGAACTAATATCTCTGTCTTCATACCATCAATTGTAACACCAAAATTTCTGGTTCAATAAGTGAGTAAGTAAGCAAATAAGTGAGTGAGTGAGTAAGTGAGTGAGTGAGTGAGTGAATGAGTAACCTAGACACAACAACAGATCTCGCCCATAAATACTCATCATAAGTGTAATTCATATCAGGGATTATTCTCTTAATTTCAGCATAATCTGCTTCAACGGATACTTTCCGATCCTTTATAAATTGAGATAATGCCGAGCCTTCAAGTAGCGATAAATCCGTTGAACTCCAATATATTGGGAAATTAGGGAATGATTTAGGTAGAGTTGAGTAGTATTTGGCGAAGAAATGAGAGGGATTTTTAACTGTTTCTAGTATATATAATGCGAGATAATTTTGCTGTGGCGCTGATACAGTCATAAAGAAGTAAGTAAGTGAGTGAGTAAGTAAGTGAGTAAGTAAGTAAGTGAGAAGTTTTACCTGATAAATCCAATTCATCCCCCGTCTCAATCTCTTCCATTACTAATCGACGACATAATTCACAGTCTGATTTCGCTAATTCAACGGATAATAAACATCTCTTGGGTATTGATAATAACAATGAGCCTTTTGCTATATTATTTACAATAAAAACACCTGCAAGTGAATGAGTGAGTGAGTGAGTGAGTGAGTGAGTGAGTGAGTGAGTGAGTGAGTGAGTGAGTGAGTATGTACGTACCGCGTTCATTGTCTGAAATATTTTTAATTTCTATATCACTATGTATTATTGCATTATTTTCGTATAACCAATTTATCATTTCATTTTCATAATCTACAGAAACTACTGGGTAATAGTCATCAATATTCCTAAGTGAATAATTTAGCAAATGAGTGAGTGGATGAGTGAGAGTATGTACCATGGTAATGGGGTATGCCAAATTGTACTCGAAATTTCAAAATTATCTGGAAATAGTTTATCCAAATTGCCACAATAACTTCTTAACTCATCTACATCGTTCATAAAGTATAATAACTCCAAGTATGTTCGTGCAGCCACCAATCTAAGTGAGTTAGTGAGTGAGTGAGTGATTACGTAAGTAAGTACATGAATGAGTGCGTAACCTATTATTATTATGAAACAATTCTAACCAGCCATCATCACCATCTGTCGATACTTTAACCAAATACAGAAATTCAGGCACTTCATTACGAGTTATCCCATATAGTCGCACCACACCTGTGAGAGAGTTATTGGCTAAGTGCATGAGTGAGTGATTGAGTGAGTAAGTTAGTACCCCAATCGTTATCTTCAACATTTTCTATATAATAATCTACACTATCTTTAACATTACTAGGTATCGACTCACTTTCTCTCTCTAACAATTCAACGTTATCTGATAAGTGTGGTATA
>JACCDO012317473.1_pt1 | contig 10715 bp, 17 predicted proteins | sample 7446101 | NCBI WGS metagenome assembly JACCDO01 (sample SAMN15323440, study PRJNA562643) | freshwater metagenome | isolation source: river surface water | place: USA:Blue River Watershed | collected 2017-08-16
TAGTACAGTAAATATTACAACATTTACTACACTTATATAGTTGTATTGATATTATGTCTTTATTATAATCATGTACTTTATTAATAGTTTCTAACAATTCATCTATAGTATATATTTTTGTATCTTTGGAATAATTACATATACTGCATATAATGTTATTATCCTCCACCATTTAAAAGATAATAACAAATTGAAAAAAAATAATAGAAATTATATTTTATTATCAATTATGATAAATTATTATTTGATTTATAAATTGCAACTATTACTTCAAAAAAAATGTATTGATGATCAGTTTAGTATTATAGCAGAACCAGTTATTCATAGTTATATAAATATTATAGAATGTGAAGGTGAAAATATAGATTATAACTACTACAATAACATTATTGACAAAATATCATTACTTTTTATGTAATATATTAAATAATGTCAAAGATGATAAAAAACCTAAAGATATAGCAATAACTTTATGTTTTTTATTAATCTTATCTGTATACTTCTTTAATTGTTTAGAATTGTTATCATTTATATTTTTATTTAAATAATAATCTATACTGGAATCTTTTATTGTATTAATAATAGATTCTTGTATTTTTTTTGAAATATCTATATTAGAATACATTTTATATATTTGATCTAAAAGTGTTGTTCGTGTATGGAAAATATAATATTTGGAAAATGAAATATAAGTTTTATAATTAAATATATTTAATATCCATCCTTTATTTTTTATATATGGCAATCCTTTTTGTCCGCAAAATCTTGTTCCTCTACCTATAGCTTGAGTTAAATCTGCTTTAGTTCTTTGTTGTTCAAATATATGTCCATATTTTACATCAAACAAATCTATACCTTCTTTAAATCCAGAATCTAAAATAATAAAGCGGATTTTTTTACCGTATATATTATTTATTCTATTATTATATACTGTTAATAAATTATTAATAGTATCTTTATCATAAACAGTTGGTCCCCATAATTGTGTACTTGATAAAACAATAAAATTATTGTATGAATTATTTTTTAATACTTCCTCATCTATTATCAATTTCTGTCCCTTTTTCTTCATGGCAAGATTATATCCAGCAGCAATGAATATTGATGCTAATACTTTTGCCCCATAACCATTACTTATACTGCTAAAAATAAAATGTTTATATACTTTACCACCAGTATTATAATCATTTTGATCTAATTGTTCTATTTGTTTTAATAACATTAACGCCTTGGGTGATACAGTTTTTAATTTCTCCATTAGTCTATTGGGATTAAATGTAGGTTTATCAAATCTATCAGTTTGTTGTATTTTAGAAAAATTTTCTATTTGTCTGGAACACTTTTCTATATTCATTTATCCTTATTAATACATTTTATTTTTTTTTGTTATTTGTTGAAAAAGTAAATTTACCATCTAATTAATTTAAAAGATTAATATTTGTAATTTATAAAAATGAATACAACGTTATTAATGAAAACAGAGTTAACCGATTTTTATCAAAATCATTCAACTTATCATCAAGGAGATTCTGGTTTGGACTTATTTATACCAAAAGACATTACCATTAAGGCAAATCAAACAAGTAAAATGATAGGACTTGGTATTTATTGTGAAATAGTCCTTTATAATAAAGAAAAGAATATTAAAAATAATTTACCATATCAAATTTATCCGAGAAGTTCTATGGGGGCAAAAACTCCTTTACGATTAGCAAATAGTGTTGGTATTATTGATAAAGGATATCGTGGCGAACTTAAAATTGTTGTTGATAATTTAAGTAATAAAGATTACACAATTAAAAAAGGAGACCGTTTAGTTCAATTATGTCTCCCATCATTACAACCATTCGAATTTGAACTTGTCTCAGAATTATCAAATACATCAAGAGGTTCTGGTGGATTTGGTTCAACTGGACAATAATTATATTTTTTTAATAAATTGTATAATATTATATAGTATAATTTATATTTATTTTTTTTTAATTTTAATGAATCCTTTTTCATTATTTTTTTAAATTAAAAAAAATTATTATTTTGACCAAAGAGTGATCGCCGCACTTGGTGTCCAAGCAACATTAGATCTGTGTGCAGTAATACATTTATAAGTACTATTATTATAGAAAACTACATCACCAACTTTATATTCTTTATTATTAGAACTCCATGCCTCAAGAGTGGTTGGTTGGGTTGGTTGAGTTGGTTGGGTTGGTTGGGTTGGTTGAGTTGGTTGGGTTGGTTGGGTTGGTTGAGTTGGTTGGGTTGGTTGAGTTGGTTGGGTTGGTTGAGTTGGTTGGGTTGGTTGAGTTGGTTGAGTTGGTTGGGTTGGTTGAGTTGGTTGGGTTGGTGGAGTTGGTAGAGTTGGTTGGGTTGGTTGGGTTGGTTGGGTTGGTTGGGTTGGTTGAGTTGGTATATCATCACTACTTCCAAATAATCCTTTACTTAAAGCAACAGTTAAAGACCGTGGATTACTTGGTGGTACATCACCAGCAGATTCCCAAACAATAATACCTTTAAGATTTTTTTCCTTCACAATTTTACATTTTTCAGCAATAGAACTAATAGTATCATATGTATTTAGTACTTTTTTTGTTGCATCATAAGAATATCCCCCACATGATACATTATCATAATACTCTGTTGCACCATCACGAGGCAACATATGATAAGGAAGAACACCAGGTTCTTCTGAAAATTGATAATCTGGTGAATTACCATCTGCAGATTTTCCTATACCTTCACATTTACTATAACCACGTGAATAAAATGCTGCTCCAATTAGTAGTTTAGTACTTGGAACACCTTTTTGTATAAAAAAATCTGCAGCTTCTTCTGCTGACCATACACCATATGGACTTTTTCTAGCATTTGCATGATGCGCGGCAATTTTTTCCCCCCATGCACCAGAATGAAAATCATATGTCATAATTCGCAACTCATCCAATAATGGATGAACATTTTCGATATCGAATTGTGCTTTTTCAGGAGCAGCAGTAACACACATACTAAGAGGTAAATTTAAATTATTTTGTTGTAATTTAGACCGAAGAAGTTTTAAAAACTTTTGATAATTAACGGAATCATCGACAGATACAGCATTACCATCTAAACCATAATTTTTTCCATCAGAAGATAAATATTCCCAATCAAAGTCGATACCGTCAAAAATTGGATAACTCCTTAACATTGATATAATAGAATCAATAAATTGTTGTCTAGATGTTTCAGTTTTCATAACATTAGAAAAATCTTTAGACCAAGACCATCCACCAATACTCATCCATAAATTAAATTTTACACCTTTGGCTTTTAATTTTCTAAACTCTCCAAAATTACCAGCCCTATTATTTGATGAGTCTTCCCAATTACAAGGTGGTTCAATTGTTTTTTCAAAAACTCTTTGTACATCAGACCAAGGATCAGGTAAAACTATTTGATTGTCTTTTATATTCATAAACGCATATGATACATCAGTGACACCAGCTTTAATCATTTCACTTAAATCTTTTACAAAATGATTTCGACCATAACAGGCCCAACTAGTATAGTAATAATTTAATGATTTCATTTAATACATAAATAAAAAAAAAATATTAAATAATGATTTAATATTTTTTTTTAAACTGCCCTACTTTACCTGTAGATATAAAAAAGAAAAGAGTCCCTTAATATGAAATACATCGATAAGAATTTATATATAAAATGTATTTTATAAAAAAATATATTGAAGTTATATAAATAACTCATATATAATAATACCTTTATTAATATTAAAAGATCACTATCTTGTTCTTCTGACGAAACTTCATTATCTACACATTTTAAATAACCAATAAGAATTGGTGGAATTTTATATAAAATTATATAACACCAGATTTTCAATGGATGAAAATTATTAATATAAATAGTATCTATTAATAATAGTAATATAATAAAACTACAATATAGAGAAAGTTCAATATTAATTGACATATTTTGTATGAAACAGGTAGATGCGTATTATATTAAAGGTGTAATACTTTTTTTTCAATTTTTTTAATCTAACTCATCAGAAACTGAACTACTATCACAAGTTTCAAGTGTTCCTTTAAATTTTAAATCATAATATACTTTAATACCATTAATTTTTCCACATTTTAATATTTTATTAAATTTTTCTTCTGCCACTCTTGATACAAATTTTTCTTTATTTTCTGCACAATACACCTTATAAGCGTCAAGAAAGTCTCTTACAGATACAAATGATTTATCCTCTACAGGTGTAATATCAAATATCTTTTCAATAAAGTCTTGTTGGATATCCATCATTTGTCTAAATAATTCTTTTTCTTTTAATACACGTTCAGGTATTTTAATATCTGGATTGTTATGATAAAATAAACTGGCATGTATTAACCATTTTAGAATACCTTTTTTATTTTTTTGCAACTTTTCATATAATGATTTATCGGCTTTACGTTGCCACTTTTTTTTTGGATTAGGATCAACTACAAAACTCAGTAAAAATGATATAATAATAAATCGTTCGTAAAATGAATGATCACTTAAATTCATACCAGGTGGATGATTACTACACATTATAGGAACAAATTCAGATTTAAATTCTTCTTGATCTTTAAATAAACCTCTTGCTGATATAGAGTCAGATACACTAGTAAATGTTTTCATTAATTGGTCATCTATTACCGTATCTTCTGCAAGATCTGCTTTAATTCCAATTCTTTTGTTTTTTAAATATATTAGATCTGCAGAATGAGATCCTGCTGTTCTCTTTGGTCCTTTTTTAAATACTGAATCTTCCATTTCACCAGTATATAAACGCCCCAATGTTTCTTTTATTATATTAACTAAAATACTTTTCCCATTATACCCGTGGACACCATAAAATATAAAGAACTTTTTTTCTTTTGGTACACCCTGAATTGTATATCCTAATACCCATTTTAAATAATTATAAATAATTTTATCAGGACCATCTGGTGTAGATGTAATATCTACAATAAATGTATCAAAATCAGTATAATCTACATCTTCATCATATTCTAAATCCAATGTTTCAGTAATATTATCATCCGGAACAGCCGGTCTTAATATACCTGTTTTTAAATCAACAATACCATTTTTACATGATAAACGGTATGGATGTTTATTAATAGTATTTTTAAAATCGTGATCATATAGTGATGGCATTAAATTTTCCATAATTTTATTTGTTATTTGTCCATCTAATATTTTATTTATATGTATGTAAGTAGATTTTAATATTGCTTCTATTTCTGGTGTAAATATATCTGTAGTTTCATCTCTTTTGTTATAAATATTACAAAAATCTTTTAATACAACAACAAGAGATTCCTGTAATAGTCTTTTTATATAAGAAATTTTATCTTTTTGCCAGATTTTTCCATTCCAAAAATAAATATCCGTATTTTTATCTTCTGCTATAGATTTAATTCTCTTAGGTTCTAAAAACATCTTCTCAAATAATTTAGTTAAACCTAATACTCTTTCACTTATACATTTTTTTATAAAATTATGATCTATATACGAAAAATCGTTATTCTTTGATACTTTTTCAAAATCATTATTATTTACATTATTATTTTCATTTATAAGTGTCCCAATAATTTTTATCACTTTCTTCCCATTTTCCTCATTATTACAATTCTGAGAATGACATCCCATGTATATATTTCCATTGTATATATATACAAAAAATCCTATTTGTTCATGACAATTATTATTATTTATAAAACATTCAGAAACCTCGTCGTGATTATAATTAAATTGTAAAAACCCATATTCATCTATTGTTTCAAGTTCAGCAGATGGATATACTACATCTTTAACGACATTTATAATATGTTCTATTTTTTCTGAAGAAGTTTCTAGAGAAATCTTATCACATTGTTTAATATTTGAAAATAATGTATCGTCTTGTTCATTAACTTTAATAATCTCATAATCAGGATTTATATGTGTAATGATATAATCAAGTTCTAAACGATTTGATTCAAGTTCATTTTCATTACAATTTAATATCCTAAATGGTTTTTGTTCAAATTGTTTGCATTGTCCAACTAATCTTATATTCTGTGTTTTTTTATATACTCCAACATCTATAACATATTCAATGTCTTTACAATATTTCCGAAGTAATTTTGCAAATATAGATGCATCCCTATTATTTTCAAAAACAAAAGTTGGTCCAGTTGTATTAATAACTATATGATAAGAATATTTATATCCTTTACTTGTTATTCTATTACATTCAGATATTTTTATCTCCTCATCAATAATTTCTATATCAAACTCCTTTTCAAAAACATCTTTTATACCTTTTAATAATATATTAAGAATATCTTCTGCCTTCATATTACATTCAGTATCATACCATTCTATATCAAGATATGGTTTTACTAAAGAATTAGTAAGAATTAATTCATTAAATAGATTTTCATCAGGTGGTAAATTATTAAACATTTCGATTAAATCTTCCCATGTTTCCCAACATCCATATAATATATAATTATATGAAAAACATGCTTTATTATGATAATCTATATTTTCTTTAAAGTCCTTTGGTTTATGTAAAACCTTTTTTAGTCTTTTGAGATTATCTTTTTTTGAAACTAGAGAATTTGTTAAACTCATATTTTAATGATAATTATACTTTTATTTATTTATTTATTTTTTTCAATTTTTTTTTTTGTATATAAATGTGTTTAAAATTGAAAAAAAAACAATGAACCATTAAAATATAATGGTTTGGAATAATTTACACCAAGAAATAAGTGTGGCCAATGAAAATTCTCCAAATATAATAAAAAATTTATTATATTATAAAACATGGGAACACAATATATCAGTTAATCCAAATTGCACAGACGAGGATGGTAATACACCATTACATTTACTATTTGAAAATATTTCATTGATGTATGAAAGTGATGGTATCGATATAATCGAGAGTATATTAGATATATTTTTAAATCTAAGAAGATTTAAACTTGATATACAAAAAAGAAATCAATTTGGTGATACAATTTTACACTTAATTGTACGAAATATACCGGATCATTCTGATAATAAGAAATTTATTATAAAAAAAGTTATAAAATTTGATAGAAGAATCATATATTTATACAACAATGAAGATAAACTACCTTGTGATTATACAAGTGAAAAAGAATTTTTATACTACCTAAACCCATATTAATTTTATTATAATTATAATATAATAATAGAATTAATATGGATTTAGTATTTTTTAAAGAAAAGTTTTATGTATTATTAAAAGAAATATTAGAAGCATTTATTGCTATAACTGTTGCTTTTACTATATATTATGTAAAAGTTCCAAAGGAATTTTCTATAATGAACAATATTTTGATTGCTACATGTGTTGGTATATTTATAATTATATTAGAATGGTACGATTGTTCTATGAAAGATAGTTTGAAGCAAGGTATTCAAGCGGGATTAGGAGGTATCTTAATAAAGGGGGCTATAACAAATAATGTTTAAATAAATTTTAATATTATTATGTAAGTAATGGGAATATTAGATAAGTTATTGTCAGAATCTGTTATATCAAAAGTTAATATGGGGGCAGAATCATTTAATGTATTACGATTTATAAATAATTACAAGTATATATTTATTATGTTAATTATTGTGTGGGCAATTGTTGTATTAGTTTTATATAATATTGTATTTACTACACCAGAAGAAAAAGAAGCTGTTTATTATAATAATAGTATATTAACTAGTTCAGTGATTGTTATAATGCTAATATATATTGTGAGTTACTCATATAATATAATTTCACCTGCTAAAAGTGGTATTAAAGAAGGTGTAAAAAAACTATTTAATAAGTTAATAGAATAAAATATTTGCGTTAAAATTATAAAAATAAAATGTATAGTATTAAGTAATAAGAATGTCTGAAACTCAACAAGCATCTAAAGAACAATTGTTAAATGTAGTATTTTCTGCTATAACTGCCGCGCATAAGGCTGGTGCATATGAATTAGTAGATTCCGCTAATCTACACGCGATTAAAGAACATTTTGAAAAAGGTGTTGAGATTGGTGTTTCAGATCTTGAGGCAATTGGGGTATTATCTAATGCATTAAAAAGAGGTAATGTAAAAGGGGCTTGGGAAATGTCAGCAGCTAGAACCTTGTTATCTGCAGTAACGCAGTTGGAAAAAATGTTTCAAGAAAATAAATTAGAAAATAATACATCAACGTCAAGTAAAAAATAATTTTATGTTGTAAAGGTAAGAGTAAAATTATGACAAAGAAGAATGAAACATTATACATCGGTAATTATAAAATAACACAAAATGATATTAATAAGTTACAAATAATAGGTTATACTCTATTAGGTTCAGGACTTGGCTTTATAGCACATAAGATTATTAAAAATAACAAAAAAAAATAATTAATAAAGTTTAAAAAAATTTTATTAACTAATTTTAAATGGTAGTAAAACGGAAAACATCAAAGACACTAACAAGAACAAAATCATTAAAAAAAACAAAAAGTACCCGGTCTAATAAAAAGTCTCAAAATCTTACTGTAAAAAAAAAAGCAGCAATTGCAGCTGCTGCAGCCGCAGCTTATGCCACAGGTCATTTTGGAAAAAAATTATATGATAGATATAAATTAGTTCATAGTCCAACCTATGTACAAAGAATAAAAAAATATGGATATAGAACTAGAAGAAGATTATCTGAATTAATATCTACTATTAAAGGAGAACATAAACCAAAAACACTAAAAGAGATTTTATTTGATTAATTTTATATGTATGACAAAAAAAGATATTACAACTTTGCTTGTATTTTTTTATATAATGTTTTCTTAAATGGGAAATAGTGTTTCATTTAAGAAACCATTAGTATCTATATTGAAACCTAGAAAAAATAAATTAGATATTTCTAAAATATTAAAATTAAAACCAATTAGTATTTTAAAACAAAAAACAAAAAAACCAAAGAAATAGTAATTTAAAATCCTAATTCAATATATATATATATAATTTTTTTTTTAAAAAGTAATATTAAATGGTACAACAAAGCAAATCCCGTAGTCGTCTTAGTTATAAAAAAAAACGTTCTAGAGCAACAAGAAGTTCTTCATTACATTCTAGAGCAACAAGAAGTTCAAATTTATTTCTAAGTTCTAGTAGACCTAAACTATCTCGTAGAAGAGTAAGTAGAGCTAAATCTTTCTTAAAACGTCATAAAGGTAAATTAGCACTTGGTGCTGGTCTTGCTGGTTTAGGTTATTTGGGAACTAGACCTGTTGGTGGTTCATCTGGTCAAAAAATGTATCATTTAGTTGGACCAGCACTAGCCGGCTTACAACGAAAAACACGAAGTCGTTTAAGAAAGGCACCAGTTTTAAACAGATTTTTCAAATAGATTAATAAGTATTAAATAATTATAAAAACAATAATATTTTTTTTTAAGTTATAATATAAATGGTAAAACAAGTGCGAACAAGAAATCATAGATATGGTAGAAAACAAACTTCTCGGCAAACAGTAAGTAAAGTCAAATCTTTAATAAAGAGACATAAAGGTAAGATAGCTTTAGGTGCTGGTATTACTGGTTTAGGCTATTTGGGGACTAGAACAGTTAGACCAAATGGGCCAAAGAGATATGAACTAGTTAAACCAGCTTTAATTAAAACATATAATAAAGTTCAAAGTCATACTAGAAGATTACTTGGTTTAAAGAAAAAGAAACCACCTACACTACTAGAACAAATGTATCAACAAACACGTAGTCGTGTTAAAAAATTACTTGGTTATTAGTAAAGATGCGAGAAGTAATAAATAATAAATAATAAATAATGTATATATGGAAGTAAAATCTAAGAAAAAAACAACTACATTATATTATGGGATATCAGGATTATTTATTGGAGGATTACTTCGCGAAAAAGTGATAAATTATTGTAATAAAGAGACTGAAAACAAATATGAAAAAGAATAAAAAAATATTAAATTTTTATTTATTATTTTTAATGTCAAAGATACATCCCATAAAATTAAAAATAATAAATGAATTAATTGAAATCTTAAAAAAAGAATGTTCAGAAAAAGAACATTTACATCAAATAGAAGAAAATATAATTAGCCCTTTAATTGACTATATATCAGAAAAAGTAAAACCGTATATTTTTTTAACAAGTATATTCTTTATAATAACAATAATATTAATTATAACTATTATGTATATTTTAATATTAAAATTATGTATCTAAAAAAATAAAATTTAGTATTAACAAATATATGATTTTAGATACTGACAATGATATTATTGATTATATTAATACATTATCAGATAAAAATATATTAATAAACATATTTAATATATTATCAAAAGATGATACAATTAAGAATTATACCGCGAATAACAATGGTATATTTTTTAAAATAGATAATATTGACAGTACTTGTATATCTGATTTAAAAAAATTTCTCAATTTTACATATAAATCTAAAAAAGACATAGAAAAGTATGAAAATACTAGACGTGAGAAATATATAAAATTTCAATCCACCCTCACTCCGATTGAAAAAATTAAAGAAGCAACTTTTTCTACTATAAAAGAAGCTGCAAAAAAATATTCTGCAAAAAAAGAAAAAATGAAAATTGAAACAGACGAAAATAACATAAATATAGAGGATAATAGTAGTAA
>JACCDO012348492.1_pt1 | contig 10714 bp, 7 predicted proteins | sample 7446101 | NCBI WGS metagenome assembly JACCDO01 (sample SAMN15323440, study PRJNA562643) | freshwater metagenome | isolation source: river surface water | place: USA:Blue River Watershed | collected 2017-08-16
AAAGGCACCTAAAAATGTTACGATTACTAATAATAATGCAATAAAAGATGTCATTGCACCCACGTCTGATGTTTTATCTGATGATACGAAGTTAAGTTTTGAAAACGTAGACACTAAAATTGAAGAGTGTACAACGTCACTGGTAACGAAAGATGTAATCATTAATGACGTTATATCTACACCTGTTATCAATAATGATATCAATAATCATATTGCATCTGTGCCTGTTACAAATGATAATACTTTATTACAAGATGGTGCAAACGCTGTTATCAATAATGATATTAATAATCATATTGCATCTGTGCCTGATACAAATGATAATACTTTATTACAAGATGGTGCAAACGCTGTTATCAATAATGGTATTAATAATCATATTGCATCTGTGCCTGATACAAATGATAATACTTTATTACAAGATGGTGCAAACGCTGTTATCAATAATGATATCAATACTCATATTGCACCTGTGACTGTTACAAATGATAATACTTTATTACAAGATGGTGCAATTATTATACCCAGTAATAACAAACCAATTAAAGCGCCCAAAATTGTAAAAAGTATTGTCTCAAATCCTCCAGATGTGAATGAGATAAGTACAGTAGATGTCATACAGCGTATATCACCAGTTAATTCGTGTACAAATTTAGTTAGTGATACTATCGACGATATTCATAACGTTATTGAAGAAATTGTTACCAATGCTATTAATATCCAAAATAGATCAACCACCGAAATTAATACCAAAGCAATCGATACCGATACCGATACTACACAAGATATAATACACAATATAATTCAAGATGTCACAGATAAAGTGATAACAATAACAGAAGATTCGGAATTAGATTCTACTCCAAGTAATCCAAGTCATATAGTTGATAGCACAGAAAAAGAAACTGGAAACACACAACCATTAGTTACAGATGTAGCAATTATATCTAAGACTAGTAGTCGCGAGAATAATATTGATGTAAAAAATGATATTTGCACTCAACCACAGGAGGATAAGAAGTTTGTCCTTCTTAAAGGACAATATAAAAATGGCAAGTTAGATGGTGACTGTACCTGTAAGTATAATAATGATGATTTATTTCAAGGTGAATTTGTAGATGGAAAGAAAAATGGCACTGGTAAATATATATTTTCAGATAAATCTTGTTACCATGGATCATATAGAAATGATATGCGACATGGGTTAGGAGAATTTATTTTTAATAATGGTGAACGATATAGTGGCATGTTTTACAACGGTAAATTTGACGGTAAAGGATCATACCATTTTGTAGATACAGGTAACGAGAAATTTTATGAAGGCCAATTTCTGGATGGTTGTTTTCATGGATACGGGACTATGACGTATTTCAATGGAGATGTCCTTGAGGGAGAGTGGCAGTATGATAGATGTCATGGTAATGGATTAATGAAATATAATAATGGAGATGTATATGACGGTACGATCTTATGAAATATATATGAAATTAAATTTAATCTTATTGTTATTATTTATATAGGAGAATATAAATTTGGTCAAATGTGTGGTAAAGGTATGACTATGTTTTCAAATGGTGATTTTCATGAAGGATTTTATAAAAATAATAAGATGAATGGTTTTGGTACTTATACTGATGCAAATGGGATAATCTTTGAAGGTAACTTTGTTGATAATAAAAAACAAGGTAAAGGTATATTAACATTTCCTAGCGGCGATGTTGTAGAAGGAGAGTTTCAAAATAATAATTTGAATGGTCATGCTGTATTCAAATATGCTAATAATGATCTATTTGAAGGAACTTATGTTGATAACGAAAAAGTTTATGGAAAATATACATATCATTCTGGAAATATATTTGATGGAGAATATAAGAACAATGAAAAATTCAAAGGAACATTTTTCTTTGCTAAGACTGGACATTTATACGATTCAGAATTTTCTAATAAAAAGTTAGTAAAATATGTAAGAATGAATAACTAATTTATTTATACATTATTAATCAAGTTTATTTTTTTTCTTTAATTCTAAATCGGCTATTTTTTTTTTCATTGCTTCTAATTTAAGTAGCTTACGTTTTTCATCGTCATCTATTTCAATATTTTTATTTCTATTTTCTTTATTAGATTTGACACTTAAAATGGGAGGAAATGGAGATGATTGTGATGGATTAAATGTTGAATACGGAAGTACATCTACTAAACCTTTTACAATAACATTTATTCCATTTTTTTTAATATTAACAACATTACCTGGTATTACTAGTTTCGTTTTTAATACTGCTATCGATGCACTTTTGTATTCATTAATAACTTCATCCATAAAGCTCCATACATTCGGAATATTACTGGTATCTATGCTTGGAATAGTGGTAATTTCTCCAATTTTATCCCCATCTTCATCAACAATAGTATCTCCTACTTGAAATGGATCACTTTCTGTATCAAAAGGTCGAATTAAACATATTTTTTTCCTTATTGTGTTCATATTAACAGTTTTACTAACAATTTCCTGTCCTGTATAACACCCTTTATTAAAGTGAATAGAATGAATTAATCCTAATTCAAATGCAGTATAATTCATTTTTTGTTCATTGTTGACACCAGGCTTACCAACAATAGTACGAAAAATTTCAAATGTTTCATCAGCAATATTATTGCTTAATATTTCATAATCCGTACCAAATAATTCTGCATTAACATCATCATTTTTATTACTTGTTATTAGAGTAAATCCAGTGTGCAAAGTGCGAGCAATATCGTACCTACTATTAGTATTATTTGTGCTATTAAATTGTTCAAAAGTTGAGGGAGCAACACTGTAAAATCCATTTGCCATTATATAGATTTGTTTACTAGTTTCACTGGCAATATAAGCACTTGATTGCTTTATATTTTGTATCTTTTGATTATATGTTGTTATATTGTATCCTTTTAATTGCAGGTTTTCAAGAATATCACTTACGCCACCCTTGGTAAGTATACAAGTATATACTTTATACATATCTTCTTTTACTATCTTAACCATATCCATAGGAAAGATATATTTATTAATATGCCGTAATAATGCATCTGATTGACCGGGATCACAAATCAACAAAACATCACTTTCTAATACCATAGCGCGACAATAAAATTGTAACTCTCCTTTAGATGATAAAAAACAGCAATTTAATACATCACCAACTTGACTCGATTCAAAATACGCTGTCGTTAATCCTTGCAATAACGTTTTACTACCCTTGCCTGTAATTCTGAGTACAGCAGACGAAGATTCAATCATTAAATTTGATTTTTTATCATGTAAAGAAATCAGTCGCTCTAAAATTGATACAATTTTACTAAAATTTTGCAATAACAATTCATTTTCTCCATTTTGATATCGTAAATTTAACTCATTTTTCATAATATTTATATTTGATAAAAACAATTCTAACATACTATTATCATAGTTATTAAAATATTCGAGTGTTTTTTCCTCTAATATACTAATATCTTGTTCGGCTGCCAATTTACTTAACATAACAGTATCAACACCCATTTTTTTTTTTCCTATTTCTTCTATTATTAATAATTTTAACGTCACTAATAAATTTTCTCCTTTAGAATTTGGAGTTTGATTATCTATTTCTGAATCCAAATAAACAAGGAATTCATTTGTAGATATATCAGCATATATTTCTGATATTTTTTCTAATAAAATACTATCAACGCCATTTTTTGCCGCTTCTAACAATATTTTCAAACTATTTTGATGCTTTTTAGTTCTTGTTTTAGTTTCATTAGTTATTGCAGTTAAAAATTCTATGATAAACATATATCCTTTCATCATACCTTCATCATTTCGTAATACAGGATATTCTTTAAGTAACATATTTACTAAACCTGGAATATCGTGTGATAATAGCCATCCTAATTCTTGTGACACTTTTGTTAATGCACTTTCAGGTTTGCCCTTCTCTAAATTATCAGTTATATTTGCTAAAATATATGTAAATTGTTTCATATCTGTTATTGTAGGATCTGGTAATATGTTGCTATTATCTTCATTATTAGTCTCAACAGCATCATAAGGAGGTATATTGACAGGTTGATCAAAACCAAATTTCTTGACTGTATCAAAATTATCACCATTTATTTCATTATTAATCATATTTGACGTAAGTGATTTGAAATTTACGGATGATGATAATTTCCATCTATTATTTACAAATGCATAACTTTGTATTAAAAACAATAAAAATATTGTCTTGTAATATAAAGCAACACCCATAACTTGCAGTAATCTCGATAATCACAATTCAATTCAACATAATCATGAAAGTTTACTTTTACCTTTACCCTGGTACTTATTTTTCAAGATTTTATGAGTCGAAAAATTTTTGTTCATAGGTACAAAAATCAGGATTCGGTTCGAAACGTGATTAATACCGTACTGATACTTGGTAAAAGGAGATAATTGCAATTTAAGTTTAGATTAAATACTTATCTTATCTCACAACATATTATGGGTGCAAATCAGAGTGAAGAAAACAAAGAAAAGCCAGCGAAAGGAACAGTAGCAACATTATATTACTTTGGTGGTAGAGGATTAGCAGATCAAGTAAGATGGTTATTAGCAGCTACTGAAGTATCGTTTACTCAACGAGTTATTGATACTAGAAAGAAATTTTTAAAAATGGCATCTCTTCAATTACCATTTGGACAGCTACCATTATTACAAATAGATAATTTAGAGATAGTACAAAGCCAAGCAATCGTGCGATACTTAGCCAAACGTGCAAATTTACAAGGTACTACGATGGAAGATGAAATAAAATGTGACATGATAGCCGAAACAATAAAAGACTTATTACCATTTGTAACAATATTACCATTTCAAAGACTAAAAAGTGAAGATTTGTTATTGACACATATAAAATCAGCAAAGGATAAGTGGATGATGATAGCAAGTCGTTTAGAAATTATATTGGAACGAAATGGAGGGAAATATTTAGTTGGATCATCTATGACATATGTAGACATATTGGTAGCCCATATTTTAACTTGGTTTGTGGAAGAGTGTGGAAATGAAATTGTAGATAAAATGCCATTACTTGTGAGATTACAAAATGGTATTATTTCTTTGCCTGGAATCCAAGCATTCATTCGCAGTCAAGCTTATTATCCAATAGGTGATAGAGCTTATTGCGAGCAAGTTAATTCTGTCTTAGCCAGGAATATATAAGATTCAATGTGACACATCAAAAATACAAGATTAATTATATCCAATTAAATACAACATAATACATGTTGGAATTTTTATATGTAAAAAATATTAAATAAAAAGTTACCTTTGACAACGTATGTTAGGCAATAATCTATTAAATTTTTGTCATTAACTTTCCACATTAATGCACTCAATTTTAAGTTTTCAATTTCTGATATAGTATGTAGTGTAAAACACTATTATAATTGATATTAGTAATATTACTAATGATGAAGTCACCATTAATAGTAAATTTTGGCCCTGAGTTGATTGGGTGGATTTTGTAATATTCTTTTCTGTTGTTGAAGTATGTTTTGCACTACCATCACTTTCATTATTTTTATCGATATTATTATCATTATTTTGAATTACAGTTTGCTTTGTCTTCTCAGCACCAGCGCCATCAAATAAATGTTTAGCAATTTTGCTATTTAAAGCTTTAGTGTTAATTTTATATTCTTTCTTTGCCTTTTTAAGTTTCTGCATCTCGTTAACCATAGCAGGGTTTGATGCATCAATATTCTGAACAATCTTCAAACATAGCTCACATTCTTCATAATCATGTAATGCTAAAGAAGCTTTAGCAGCTCTTAAAAGTCCTTTTATATTATTTGAATCTAGACTTAGTAGTTTTGTACAAACTTCTTTAGCTTTATAGAATTCACTAATATTTATATAACATTGGGCTAAATTATTCAAACACGATATATACGATTGAAATAATGAGTATTCATAACTTTTGGTATCAAAATTAATTTCTATTGATTGAAAAAAAGTATCGCCTTGCTGGATACCTTTTGAATAAGAATAACCAGCCTTAGAATATTCACCATAACTATACCACCTATTACCTATTTCTTTCCTTAAATTTATTGATGCCAATAAATTATTGGAGTAATCATCAAATGAAATTACTCTAACTTCATATTCCAAATTCATATTTGGAGGAATTGTCTTGAGCACTATAACCTCACTAATTTCAGAGTTTGAATCTTTATCATTAACACAACTTTCGTCTTTACTATCACTAACATTTAAAGAGGTTGGAGATAGTACATGAGAATTGTTACAATTGCGTCCACTTATACCATAGGCAAATTTAGCAGTAGTTTTTACTCTGAATGTATCCCCTACATGCGAGTGTCGTAATGATAACTCCAATGCAGGTATAACATCACCTTCACCAATCTTGACCATAATATTATTTGCAATCTCAAAAGGCAATGTATCATCTTGTAAATATCCTTTGTATGAGAATTTTACTATAGTTCCCATAGAAGCTGTAATAGTATCATTTACAGTAACTATTTTTTTCATTTCTATATCATCTCCCATTAGCGATTGCCATTCGGTTTCTCCTTCTAAATCCATCTTTACTTTATACACGATATATACCTACCTGGTACGGTAGGTAATTTTTTTTTGGTAACTTTTCGGCGAAGATAAATCCAGGGGTCCAGGACGTCCAGAATACTCACGTTTCTTAGCACTCCATGGTTTGGAATGAGTAATTATTATTCCAAGGAGAATGAAGACAGTGATACTATTAGTTTAGTTAAAGATAAAGAAAAATCAACTAGAGAATGTGATGGTGAAACAATTAATTTTATTGAAATAAATCGACCATCTATATTGCGTGGTATCACCAGTTACATTATCGTAACTGAATTTTGTGAACGTCTGTCTTATTATGGATTTGCAGGAAGGTGGGACAATATAATATATAACAACATTTTATGCGCCTTTAATACTTATTTCTTCATTTACCATAGTCTTGTATTATTTCTTCAGCGACAATTTAACCAAACAAATGCAGAAGCAGATGTTACATTCTCATTGTGGAGTGGTTTTTGTTATCTGACTCCTCTAATTGGTGGCTATTTTGCGGATAAACAGTATGGAAGATACTATACAATAGTATTTTTCTCTGTAATATATGTTATCGGATTATTTCTGACAGTTATTTCAGCACAACCTAGTGATAGTACAAGTAATAAAAATAATTTATCTATTATATTTTATATTGCCATATATATTATCGCTCTTGCAACAGGCGGTATAAAACCAAACGTTAGTTCATTAGGCGCTGATCAATTTGACATGGAAATAGAACAAGATAAAAAAGAAAAGGAATCATTTTTTAATTATTTTTATTGGTCTGTTAATTTGGGGGCATTATTGGCTTACACAATTGTAACCTATATATGCCAATATGGAATTGTAGGACTAGGTGGAGAAAAATATTCATTCGTAGTGGGATATTCTATCCCATTAATTGCTATGTTCTTGGGTTTATTAGTTTTTGTTAGTGGTAATAAACGATATAAAAAGCATCATCCAAATGGTTCAGCTATTGACACAACGTTATCAATTATTTATGAAGCGGTATGGTTAAAAAGGGGGTCAACTGTTAATAATAAAAATAATTGTAAAATTCTTGATAAGGCAAAATTATCAAATGGTGGATCATATACTGATCATGATGTCAATAATGTAATGCTAGTACTTCGATTACTTCCATTTTTAGCAGCTTTCATACCATATTGGGGGGTTTATTCTCAAATGAGTACTGCATTTCAAAACCAAGCATGTCAGATGGATTTATCATACGGGAATACACAAATTCCAGTTGCATCAATAAATGCTGCCGATACTATAATAATTTTAGTTTTGGTACCAATATTTGATCAGTATTTATATCCATATTTAAAACAAAAAAATATAATTAAAATAGATATGCTTAGTAAAATTAATTATGGATTTATATTTGCCACTGTATCTATGATCGCTGCATCAATAATCGAAGTGTATAGAAAACGTTATTCTCCTGCACAAGGCAATTATTATGATATTAATGCCAGGAATAATATCTCACCATGTCGAGACATATATGATTACAATCCATATGAATATTTACAGTGGTATAATAATACTGACCACAATGTAGATAATAAACCATTAAATTGCTATCAAATCAATGGATGTAGTATTAATTCCGAGGGTATCCAATGTATTCAGTGTGATAACATACCTCAAATGTCCACTTTATCTGTATTTTGGCAGATACCACAATTTTGCCTTATAGGAATATCAGAAATTTTAGCATCAGTCACATCATTAGAATTTTTTTATTCTCAAGCACCAGTAACCATGATTTCAATTGTTCAAGCTTTTAATTTAGTTACCACAGCATTTGGCTCTTGGTTAGTTATACCATTAATATTATTAGCTAATTGCAATCCAAATAATCCCTGGGTTCCAGTTAATTTGGATGATGGATCGTTGGAATTGTATTTCATATTACTTATAATAATTATGGTATTTACTATCTTTTGTTTCATGAAAATTTCAAAAAAATATGAATATATCAATAATAATGAATTAAATACTGCTGATAATACCAATACCGAGGGCGAAATTAATATTGAATTGAGTAAGTTGTAAAATATAATGTAAATAATGTGTCGTTAATATTTTCTGTATTTCTGAATGATCCGGCATTTAATCACTCTCGGGGAACCGAAAGGATCGATACTCTACTTTCGAATAGTGTGAAGAACTCAGAGATAAAGAGTCTTTAGCACTATTTATACAGGTTTGGTTCTGTTACGGGAAGGGATTAGGACCATACCGGTACCACAACTTTTTTTCAAAATTTGATACGATTACGTAAGTACCGCAGGTAGTGTTTAAAAAATGGTTTTGCTAGCGCTGACAGTGTTATTAATCTTGGAATTTACCTCGGGTTTGAAATATTTAGGCAATTCGAATTATGCTCGCAATAGCCAGTTATTTTCTGTGGCAAGCTCTGTAACTCTTACAAAACCTATTGTTACTAATAAACCTGATGCTCGCTATGCTATACTATTTGATTGTGATGGTGTAATTGTGGAAACAGAAGAATTACATAGATTGGCTTATAATAAAGCATTTGAATCATTTGGATTAAAATTAAGTGACGGTAAACATGTTGAATGGGATGTTCATTATTATGATAAATTACAGAATACTGTAGGTGAGATAATGTAGCATATAATTCTTTGTTATATTTATAACTTATATAATACAACTATATAGGCGGCGGCAAACCTAAAATGTTTTATCACTTTGACAAAGAAATAAATGAGTGGCCATCTTGTTCAAAGCCAGTTCGTAAAGTTCCTAAAACTGATAAAGAGAAACAACTACTTGTTGATGAGTTGCAAGATGCTAAAACTGCATTTTATGTACAAATAGTAGAGGAAGTAGCACAAGCCAGACCTGGTGTATTAGAGTTAATGGATGAATGTATTGCTAATCCATATGTTAAAGTTGGTATTTGCTCTGCTGCGACCAAAGCCGGTAATGAATCCTATAATTATTATGATTACATATTTTTAATATTTATATATCTCTTCACAGGCTTCGAGAAACTTGTTAATAGTGTTGTAGGCAAAAAAAGGTTGAGTAAATTAGATGTAGTCATTGCAGGAGATGATGTTAGTGAAAAAAAACCATCACCAATGATATATAATAAGGCACAAAGTATCATCAATATCGATAAAAGATTTTGTGTTGTTATTGAAGACTCTTTAGTTGGTTTGAAGGCGGCGATGGGTGCAGGCATGAATTGTATTATTACTTACACTGAATCAACTTCATCGTGCGATTTTTACAAAGAAGGCGCTAACGCGAAGCTATTAAATTTATCCAAAGTTAAACTAAACAATATCCTAGACTCTATTAATAGTAAAGATGGGCTTATCCCTAAGTTTCGTGATGCTGGAAATCCTAGCATTATGTACGATCCAAATTTAAAATCTTTCGTCAGTGAGCAAAATACAGATGAACAATTAAATATCGTGAAGAAAATTGTTAATAGTAACTTACCTCCTCACCGAGAAAATAAAGAGGAACAATTAAATATCGTGAAGAAAATTGTTAATAGCAACTTACCTCCTCACCGAGAAAATAAAGAGGAACAATTAAATATCGTGAAGAAAATTGTCAACAGTAACTTACCTCCTCACCGAGAAAATAAAGAGGAACAATTAAATATCGTGAAGAAAATTGTCAATAGTAATTCAAATGTGAAAAAAATGGATCATATTCAAGGATCTCAATTGAAATCATACTTCTCTGAAAGTAACAAAGACGTCAAAGAGACCAAAAAAAGTACCGTAGCAGTGAATCAGGGTTCTCAATTAAAAGATATTTCATTTGCTAGTAAACCCTCTGATACTAAAGATTCTACGGTAAAACCATCGGCATATTATGAGGGATGGACACCACATTATATGATAAAAGGATCAGTTTTATTTGAATAAAAATTACATTACATAAATTACTACTTTTACCTTCTGATCCCACCAGTTTGTGACTTTGGTCTTATTTCTGCGTCGTCAACACGATGTATAAATACCTTATTTAAGGCGGCGTTAGAATTACCACTTGAACCTTTACTCCAATCGTATGATAAAGCATATGCCA
>JACCDO010545574.1_pt1 | contig 10712 bp, 11 predicted proteins | sample 7446101 | NCBI WGS metagenome assembly JACCDO01 (sample SAMN15323440, study PRJNA562643) | freshwater metagenome | isolation source: river surface water | place: USA:Blue River Watershed | collected 2017-08-16
AGACGACTTGAAACAATCTTGGCTGCAAAATCTACTTGGTGGCATCCCGTATTTTATGCATGTTGGACAAGATAAAGTCGCTGGTTTGCCACAATTCGGCGTCAGACAAATGTGCGTCGCAACAGCTTCCTCACTTGCACTCATTCTCTCACTCACTCGCTCACTCAGTGACTGTCGTCTCACATCATTCACATCGAGTGATACCGGTACCGGTGTGGGGCCCATATGAAAAACAAGAATTTTAAAGACATTTTTTGATGATTACATAGCTTTAATGTTGTCGTTAATGATGTCTTCGGCGACGGCGTTGCTGTACACGAAACTGCCATAATTAAAGCCTGAATGAGTGAGTAAGTGGGTGAGTGAGTGAGTGAGTGAGTAAGCCAGTGAGTGAGTAAGGTAACCTGAAGTAGTCATATTTCCTGCATTTTCTTCGTTGCTCGATGGATTGCAATAATAAGCTCCGTGTTCAAACCCCTTTCCAGAAATTCCAATACGACTTGCTATATACGCAGCAGCTGCTTTGGGGTTACCATATCGCATCATTAATGATGCCTGCATTCCCAACGCTAATCTGTCACATAGATTTCTTGCTAAATGTTGATTATTGACGTTATTACTAGCACTACTCCGTATGTCCATCACTGATTTATTTAAATTACCAACGAATAAATCGAATGACGTATCCATCCCTTTCACCAGAGATAACTCGTGTAATATAGCTGGCATAGCATTGAGTCCTCTCAATATATCCAATGCAATCACATTACCAGAGCCTTCCCATATTGAATTAAGTGGTGATTGACGAAATAATTTGGCTAGGGGAAAGTCTTCCACAAATCCGTTACCTCCAAATATTTCCATGCATTCGTACGCAAAATTAGGTTGTCGTTTACATACATAGTATTTTGCTATTGAAACACCTAATCGGAAGAGATCATTATCACTATGCTGCTCATTTCCACACCGATTGTAGCTGTCATACGCACTTGCTATTCTCATTGCCAACAACGTATGAGCCTCGGCTTCAATGCATAAATCGGCTAATAAATTCGCCATTAATGGTTGATGAATCAATTTCTTACCGAATGCATTTCTATGTAATGAATGATGCAGTGCTAATGTTACTGCCTTCCTGGAGCTACTTGCAGCACCAATTGTGCAATCTAACCGGGTGCTTTGTACCATTTCAATGATTGTTTTGACACCTTTTCCTTCATTACCAACTAAGAATCCATATGCATTATCGTATTCCACCTCGCTTGATGCATTGGATCTATCCGCCAGTTTGTCTTTTAATCTCATGATATTGAACCCAGTGTTTCTTGACCCATCAGGTTTCCAGCGAGGGACTAAGAAACAACTAGGTGCGTCATTATTCTCCGTTTTTGCAAGGGTTAAGAAACCATCCGACATAGGAGCACTGGTGAACCATTTATGTCCAGTTAATAAGTAACCTTTTCCTTCACCTTTTTCGGTTATTGCTTTTGCTATTGTTGTATTGGCTCTTACGTCACTGCCGCCTTGTTTTTCTGTCATACTCATGCCTAATGTGACTCCATTCTTTGCTTGGATTGGTTTATTTTCAGGATCATATTCTTGTACTAATAATTTTTTGGACCATTCTTCAAATGCTGGTTTATTTTTTAATACAGGGATAGCAGCAGCCGTCATTACAATTGGACAGCAATGTCCAGGTTCTAATTGATTCATCATATACATTATAGCTGCTCGCTCGACGTGGCTACCAGCATCATTTTCATTGTTGTATCCATATGCTAAGGGAATGAATAAGTAATTAAGTGATTGTTACAAGTGATTGAATTGACGAGTCTATTACCTGCGCCACCTATTTCAATGCCTCTCTTTTTTAATGCATGATAAGCAGGATTGTAATCAATTATATCAATACGTCTCCCATAATTATCAAATTGTTTTAATTTTGGTCCATTTTTCTCTGCTAATATAGCTAATTCATCCATTTTACTACTCCCATACTCCTTCCCAATGGTTGATAAATGCTTGCTTGCTGAATCTAACCTATTTGCAGGCAAAAATGCTGTCATAGCGCGTTGTAATGCAGGATCAATATCATACATGTTATAGTTCATTAAAGGCTTCGATTGGTTGAGTACATCATGCGTGTGGCGCGGCATAGACGATGCTGCTATGTTAGAGCAGAATCTGGCACGCATTTTAGACCAAAAAACACTTTAAATACTCTTTAAAAAAATGAAGTTTATTTTTTTTTCCAACTTCTACCGGTACCGACGATGTCGGTACGATCAGATCGGGTCAATATATATCGGTCGTCTGTAGTACAGCAACCAGAAGAATAGAGCTAGAAGAGTGGCTGATACGGCAGGAACTGCGCTTGTTGCTGAAACGGATTTATAAGAATGTAAATTGCTTGATACATTATTATTATTATCATGTACAAATGTAGCGTTATGAGCACATAGTGGTGCTTCCTTAATAGTTCTGTGTGGCGTTATAGTCCACCAGACTAACCACGTCACAAGCTAAAAACGAATTACTTGGGTTTTGATCAGTATCGTATATGCAGGTTGGAGTGTCATGCGGATTTTTCTTGGTGCAATTATAATTCAATTTATACGATCCAACATGAACGGAGTAACTAGTTGGGGAGTCTAAAAGGTGCAGAATACTGGTTCTAGGACTATCTTCGTCATTAATGATGGCATCCCACACATTAATCCCATCTATGACCACGGATGACCCTCCAAACGATCCAGTCCATTCACCATCCGTTGCAACGTGCATTAAGCTAGGCAACCAATCCGTTACATGCACGTAATCATTGTAGGTAGTGCCTCGTCGACTCTCTGGGATTAACTTACTGTGAATAAATGCTGGAACAGAAATACCACCACGATGTGTAGATCCCTTCGAACCAAGAAGTGGATAATTCGATCCTTTAATGTCTGAAGTACCACCATTATCAGATGCTACAATAAGTATCGTATTATCGCTGAACCCATAGCGATCTAACGCACACGTCAAGTTCCCAATTACCTCATCCAACATTAAACTCATACCGCAATATAAGTCTAAAGAGGGATCAGATCCATCAAACTTGCATCGATCAATGTAAATCTGATCAGCAGCCCATTCTGTGTGCATGAGTTGTAAGGCATAATATAGGAAGAAAGGCTGATCATCATAAGAAGTGCTGTGACTCGCTAGTAACTTATTCACTTTGGATTGGAATAGTATCGCGGAGTGATAATTGGAGTCCAACTCCGTCGGGTCACTTACAAGTTCAGTATTTTCGTGCAAATCGAGGTCGCTGCCATACTTTTTGGTATAGTAGTCTATATAACCATTGTAATATCCATAAAAGTAATCAAATCCTCGATATGTAGGAGTTCTGCTCACTGAGGAGTAACCAACATGCCATTTTCCAACCATATAAGTTCTGTAACCAGCCGATTGTAATTCTTCGGCTATTAAATACTCATCGAGAGGTATTTCTCCTCCATATTCTTCTCTATACATGCCATATCGTAATGGATATCTTCCAGTTAAAAAGCTTGTACGAGCAGGTACACATAAGAACGCACTATAGTAATTGCCTAACTTGATTCCCTCGGTAGCTAGCGCATCAATATGAGGTGTTGTAAATGGTAAATAAGTTGATTGGTAACCAATATCGTTCCAACCCCAATCATCAACTAGTGCAAATACAATATTGGGGGCATCCTTGTATGTGTATTTAACTGTGATATCATTTCTTAATTTAGTTTCTTCATCTACCCAAGGAACAACACCTCCTGCTTCCTTCCATACTGGCTTTGATATAGGCACAGGAACATCTGGATCTGCAATGTCATCAAAATATTTCGCAGCTTCTTGCATTAAACTAGTTACTGTACTTTGGTATGCACTATTGGTATAGAGGTCAGTATTTTCTAGCTCATCATCAACGACGTTAAACATATCCGAATCATTCATCGAATCATTCGTTGAAACAGCAAAGATAAAAAGCAAATGAAGGCAACAGATGGCGATTATCTGTCCATGTCGAGTCATTATTCTTCGTTCACGTTGCACTGTCTGCCTCTCTAAATAATGCTACCTACCGGTCAATACTACCGACTCTATAGATGCAACTCTTGGAGACAAATGACCTGCGCGATGAGCCAGTCCCGATCACCCACGCGTCTAAATTGATTGCATTTCTGTAGTGTTTCGTCTTACATTTCTATTCCGGAATTCCCGTTTAGAATATTACCACCGGTACTCAACCGGTTCCACACCTGGTGGGCCATGCACGTACTCGGCGATACTGCAGTGAAAGAGCGATAGTCGCGCGTTGGAAGGTGATTGATGTCTACAGTATTATAATTTATAAGAACTTAAATTGAGTGTTTCTTCCCATCCAAGAATTCATCGATTTATTGAACAATACGCCGTCGTTCTCGTTGCTTGTATTCAATAATTCATCCCATAATTTAGACGCAATTATAGTGTTATTCTTCCCGATTGTAACCGCATAAACGGATCGACTACCTGGTCGACAATTTGATATTCCAATACAATTAGCCGCCAGTGATGACGTAGGAAAATGTTCACAATATAATGGTGATTTTGGTGATTTCAATAGATCAAAATACTGTATTCTGCCGATTCTGTCGCACGCCATGAACGAGTACGACTTGTCCGGGGACCATTTCAGCGATACAATGGCGCCAACATCTTTGTTGCTTTCATCATAATAAGATAACACCCAAGTCTTTAATGGTGCTTCAATATCTAATTGAAATAGATCCACGCTTCCGTTACTTCTTCCTACTAATATCAATGACGTAAGAGACTTATCAATGGCGGTATGACTGCGTACCGCCATATATGTAACGGTAGAATCATGTAATATATCACTATTTATACTTGATGACGCAATTTTTTGTGTAACGGTTGAACGCTTTAAGTACACCGAAGCACTCGAAGCATCACCAAATCTGGTCACTTTTTTTATGTTTCCCTCGGGAATCGTCACTAAAAATGTCGATAAATCCCCTGGTATGGTGCTAAAATAATTAACTAACGTAGGTAGAGTCGAGGGTGCGGAGAGGAGTGACGTCTCGTTGGATCGCAGTACTCTGGTTTGGATTAAGCATACGGTACCCCAAGGACTTAAACCATAATCCGTCGCGGAAACAGCGTTGGATGCTGCCGCAGTAACCCATAATACAATTGTACCTGATTGATCTAATGATGCAAATTGAGACATGATACCAGTTGTATTGGCGCTATCACCGTCATTCGATCCCATTGATTCAATCTGCAAAATAGACGCAATGTGCTGATCGCAGGACACTTCTCTGTTATTATTCAGTGCCATATTGGCACTATAACACGCCTTTCTAATCCCTCTCTCTATACCTAAGTCTATTGAATCTCTATCACGATGTGCTGTATTATCCTCCCTTAAATCCCATAAATAAATTGAACCTTCTGCAGTACCACATACCACAATATACGTTTGGGAATCAGAAAACGAACAGCACGTTGGGATGCCACTACTCTCTAGTACGTACGAAGGACTACCAGGATTTGTGACGTCCCAGATACAATAAAGCGCTTTGTTTGGTCTAAGATCTTCAGCGGCAGCATCGCCAGTGGCTGGTGGATGCACAGTTAATAGTACATATGGCTGCAATATTGAGAACTTCATGGCTACTGTGGTTCTTAGTCGAATCAACTCGTTCTCACCACTATTCACTCCTTTACCTAACTGTATCCATTTATTATCGGGTGCAAATATACACCCTTTACTATTGCTATTAGAGACACTTCGAGTCGATTTGGTATCATTTCTATTGCTGACTTCTTCGTCTAACAATCGCTCGCATAACTCAGACGCTTGCTGCAAAAATGACGTCAATCGGGTTGATGTATTACTATTGGCAACAATAAGTGAGTTTATTAAGGAATTAATAAGTAAACATTACCTAGTTGCGGTGGTTTTGCTCTTGATGGTGTCATTGCTATTCATGATATTCGCTTCCGCCAGTATCGATAAATTATTTTCATGGTTATTCTTATGCTTTCGCTCATTAATAACACGCATAACGTTGAACAACAATGTATCATCGCCGTATGAAAATTGTACTTCTTTATCTGCAGTAACTATATCGTCTGTATTTATTTCAATTGTTCTAGTATTGTTCTCATTAGGCACTCCAATTTGTTTAATACTTGAATTATTTGACCGTAATTTGCGTAGATATAACTCATAAGGAGTTGTGGGATTTATATTTAATTGACTGAATTTTTCCTCTTGCATATCCAAGACACCACTAGCAAATATTTTACTCAAACGTTTTCCTCGACTATCCATACCTTGCAATGATTGATTTATTGACATTGTTGCACCTGAGCTAAATTTCTTCGCCCTTGGACCTCTTGCTACCGATGCTGCTATCTTGGGTATTATTACATCCTCATCAGATATCTTTGACAATAAATTAGTTAGCAAATGCACGAGTGTGAAAAGTAATGAGCAAGTTAATGGGTAAGTGTTTACCTTCGCAGGAACTTTATCATCTACATCTTTACTACTTTTATCATCAGCTATTGGTTGTATTATCTTTTTATCATCAATTTTTTCTACACTTTTATGATCATTTCTCACGTCTTTCGCGTCTTTCGCATCGACCGCATCGTCCTCCTCGAAATCTTCCTCATAAGCCTCGAAGTCATCCTCGTATTCATCCGCCATGTTGTAATTCTATTTCCTTATTTAGTTTTTTATTTTATTTTTTTTAAATACACCGGTACCGAGGCCGCATTGTTGATACCAAGTTGTTGGTGAGCTAGTTAGTATTCATTATTATCGCCTAAAAGTGTGCTCAAGCCACGGATTTTGCTTGTCGGACAACCATGAAAGATGATTTTATACTGTAGTAGCAGGTTTTTATAGTTTATTTTGGATAGCTTTCTCATAGAATATAGTATAGGGTATCGCCGGATACGTAGAGGCATCTGCGAGAGGCAAATGCTTATAATATATTTATCTATTTCATCATTACAGGTCTACTAGTCTAGTCGTAATCCCTCTGTCATCGGAAATATCCCGTGAGGCACGGCGTGAACTATAAAATGAAGCGCTTCGGTACTGTGGAGGATCCCTCGGACTGGGACGGCCAGCTGGTGACCGACAAGAAAGTGCGCAGAAAACCATGTTTGAAACGTTACCAAAACTATCTGTATATAGGTGCGGTTGTTATAGTTACTTACTGCATATTTTGGTACTATTCAAATCAAAATGTTATTGATTACGGTGATACAATTAGGTTATTTTATTATGAAATACCTCGTATACATTTACTTATTTCTTTATATGGATAACCAAGGCCAACTATGAATCCTACACCAAGTCCAACTATTATGGTAGAAGAAATCAATCTTCCATTAATTGATCCTCTCTGTATGACAAAATTGCCTTATAATCCTGATGAAAAGCATATAGTCGATCCGCCTCATGGTGAAGTAACACTAGTATGCTGTAAGTCAACAAAAGGAATATTTAATGTAGCTGTTCATCCTGCATGGGCACCATTAGGAGCAGGTAGATTTCTAGATATGGTTGAAAGCAATTTCTTTTCATCTGAAGTGCCACTATTTCGTTCATTAAAAGGCTTTTTGATACAATTCGGATTAGCAGGTATGTAGTGATTACTGCTGGGTTGAAAAGGTAGTCAGGAGCGGGTAACAAGGGATTCCTGTACTATGCGCCTTTGCAACATATACCATTCATCATCACTCACTCACTCACTCACTCACTCACTTATGTCAGGTAATCCCGAAGTACAAGAGCCATTCGATAATAAAGGAAATTTACCCGATGATCCGCAATGGTTGCCTTGTTGTCCTCCTGGTAGAGAAATCAACGGCACCAGCAGGTTTCAAAAGGGATACTTAGCATATGCAGGTGCTGGCAAGAATTCAAGAGGCACCCAGTTAATAATGACGTTCGAGAACAATAAATATCTTGGTGGTGGAAGTCCGTGGGAAGTACCATTTGGACAGTTAGTTGGAGAAACTAGTTTTCGCACATTATCCCAAATATACACCGGATATGGTAGCAATCACTCACTCACCGTTCACTCACTCACTCACTCACTCACTCACTCACTCACTCACCAGGTGAGAAGGTATCACAGGGGAAAATTAGGAACAGAGGGAATGCGTATACGAAAGAGGAGTTTCCGTTACTCGATTATATGACGGAGTGTAAAGTTGTTAAAGAGCACGAAAAATGGTATTATACTCACAAATACGGTCCATGAATACATGAGTGAGTCAGTGAGTGAGTGAGTGAGTGAGTGAGTAAAGAAACGAGAATATATTTATTATAAAATATTGTATCATTATATATTTTTTTTACTATCGATAAATTCCTTCAAGTCTCTATAATATAAAACAAATGCGCCAAAAATAATAATGAACAATCTTAAACTCCACGGAACTGGCTGCTGCAAAGCGTTGCTTATATTATTCGTAACTTCAACATTATGTACAATAAACCCCACAAGTATCCCTAAGATAGCACCTACAATAGTCTGTGTATAAGTGTGTAAATGAGTAACAACGCGCCATGTACTGGCGATGACTGCGTACGTCAGTGTTAGTGCAAACCCAATGTATCCATAGATACGGTTGTCTTTTGGTATGTTCTTACTCCCGATGCACGAAAGTATGGTAACAAAGTAGAACAATGACTGGGCGTGTGAACTAGGCATGCCATATCCGCCTTCATTAGCCAATGCTGGCCGAGGTACTTTGAATATATTTTTTAATACTTTACTCAGTATAGCATTCACAACTGCACCATTTATGTAATATAATGGAATCCACGATGAAGACATCAACACGAACACCATGGCTGTTGAACTAACAATCACTTTTGCTGACGATCCGATATAATCTTGAACTACGAGGGAGTAATCAATTGAGTGAGTAAGTGTCTAAGTAATGCAGATAGTCGTAATCATGGTGATTTACTAACCAATATTTGGGCTCTTTTCCTTCATAATATCATAATTTTTTACCGAATATAAATTAATTTTACTACTTTTTTTCAACAAAGGCAAGTATCCGTTGACAGTTTCGATGCACAACAATAAACTCACGGCTATTAACACTATGTGCATCTCACTTGCACTGACTCACTCATTTTTGCACATTTTTTGGGTGTGGAATTGTTTATAGCCGTTATTAAAAAAATCTTTATCGCCAAAAAAAATCGAAAAAGAGAAAAAAACTTGATCAACGAAAAGAATGAGTCGTTCGCTTTCACCACGCCGCGTCAAGAGTGAGGCAGAAGCCTTTGATACGCCAACAAAGCGGGGCACCAAGAAGGAGGATGGATTGTTAACACCGAAATCAGTAAAAAGTGGAAAAGAGAAATTGACACCTGGAAAGGATAAAGAGACAGTACTCATTCACTCATTCGCCCATTTACTAGCTCTCTCATCCTCTAACTCTCTCATTTGTTTGCTTGTTACTGCTCTTACTCGTTTACTTTTTACTGATATACTTCACTCATTCATTAATAATTAATAGACTTTGACACCTGGAGTAAAGGATGTTAGTATATCAACACCGCAGCAATACAAGAAGGCGATCCCTAATAAGCTACAATTCGTTGATGAAGCAGAATCAAAAGTATCATCGCCATTAAGAGAAGCTTCTGTAAAAATTAATCCCAGAGTTGACCAAATATACAAATTAATTCGTAAAGGTGATTCACTTGCTCATAACTAACTTGCTTATTAACTCACTCACTCACTCGCTCGCTCACTCACAGGCACGGGAACATTGGGTGGAAATGGATATGATGGTGCTATTTATGGCGAGCTAACAGTTGGTTCAATGCAAAAAGTTATAAATTTTATGATAGAAAAATGTGAATTAACAAATTCATCGCGTTTTATTGACGTTGGATCAGGTACTATCTCACTCACTCACTCACTCACTCACTAACTCACTCGCTTACTTACTTACACACTTGTCTATCAGGTTTAGGTAAACCTAATTTTCATGCAGCACAAGACCCATGTGTGAGACTATCAATAGGTGTGGAGTTAGAAACTATTAGGTGGCAATTGGCTATGTATAATTTTTTACGTATATTACCAGAGACTGTAGGTACCAGCTCACTTACTCACTCACTCACTTGTACTTACTTACTTACTTACTTACTCACTCACTCACTCACTCACTCACTCACTCACTCACTCACTCACTCACTCACTCACTCACTCACAGATAATGACGATCCAACGGTTCACGCAGATATTGAAGACAAATTATTTGGTAACACAAATTTTATCGTCGCGGATATTGACCAAGCAGTGACGATGGACCCATTCACGCACATTTATATGTATGATTTGGGCTTTCCACCACCGTTACAACAAAGTATTGCAAGAAAATTCAATACAAGTTACCATGCCAAATACTTGGTGTCCTACCGACAACCACATAGAGTTATTGATGAATATGGCTACTCAGTGGAGTTCATTGGTCAATTGAATACGAGGTAAGATGCACATCCGCACTCACTCACTCACTCACTCACTCACTCACTCACTCACTCACTCACTCACTCACTCACTCATTTGTATGCATGGATCCGGTGAGAATCACATGGCGTATTTCTACCAACGTATCAATATCGAACC
>JACCDO010286843.1_pt1 | contig 10709 bp, 4 predicted proteins | sample 7446101 | NCBI WGS metagenome assembly JACCDO01 (sample SAMN15323440, study PRJNA562643) | freshwater metagenome | isolation source: river surface water | place: USA:Blue River Watershed | collected 2017-08-16
CTAATAGCGCGATGGCATTCAACATTTTGATTTAATAAGACAGACCAATTATCACTGTCGAGAGGTATCAACTCCATAACTTTCATATCACACACATGCTGTAGATCAACCATAGATGTATTGTATGCTAGTTGCCATTGACAGTTATGCAATTCCATGAGAGCTTCAGGAAACTCTTCAAATATTTTCTTGTCACTTCCATCATATTGTTCTGTTAATGCCGTCTCCACTATAATTTCCAACTCGTCATAATTTTGGGCAAGAAAGGCTTGACGAGCAGAGCACATAACTTTTGCAAGTTGTAAAACATCATCAAATTTTCGTCCAGTAGTATCAACAACATTTAACGAAGCAACAAGTTCATCTAATAGTAGCGTATTGATGGGTGGCTCGTCACCAATTGCACTACTGGTGATATATCCACTTTGCAATGCTCTCCTCAACCAAGCATTAGACAAGTGCAACTCACCCCATTGTAAGAAAATATTGAGTTGCTGTTGCATCAAATTATCAGAATATTGTAATTCGTAAGAATCGATTAGATCAAGTGCATCCTGACCTACGTTAGTTGGTACAATAACATCGCGCAACTTGATGAATGTGCTCAAATCATTGTATAATGACCTAGTATCCTTACATTCGAACGTCGAAGCGTCTAAATTATTTAAAAATTCTGTCAATGGGACACAATCTTGGCGGATTTCAGGCATAACAATATGACCTAGTTCACCGTCAAAAGTGACCAGTTCCCGGTGAAATGCTTCTAGCATTGGATGGAATATGTTGTTTAGCTCACTTTCTACTCTAGTTTTGAATGCGACTGCAGTAGCTAGTGCTTCTTCTACGGCATTTGATTGAAACAAATCTTTGCATTCTTCTAATGAACTTATACTTTGAGATATCTCGCTCATTGATAAATCATACAAATTATCACCGTGCTGCACATGATTAAGCAAAATTATACTTTGTTTATAGTTCGTATTCAACACTTCACATTCTTTCACTAGTGGATGAAAGAGTAACTCAAGTGTACTTGCCTTCTTGATAATTTTCTCTAATTTATCATATGACTCCTGTGTTCTGTTGCTTTTCACTTTATTGGCATCATCAATAACTTGAGCCCGTTCACACACATAATCAAGTTCAACATCAGTCTCATTCACCACTTTCTTCAGAACTGGATAACCACAAAGTCCTTGGAACGAAGCGCAATATGTCTTGATGTCACTTGCAGAGGTGACTGCTTCGTTTCTGTCAATGATCATAGATGCTTTCTTAAATTTTTTCAATGATTTTTGTAATTTATTATAGAGTTTAAGACGTGAACACATTCTTCTTGCTGCTTGTATTTTTTGTATAGATATTCTTAATAAATCATCACGAATTATTTCAAGGGAGCGATACTCGGTACCTTTAAAAAATATCATTGTATTACCTAGTTGCGTATTAGTCATGTTAGCTCCACCTTCTTTAGTCGGTGGATAGTATTTTTTCACATATTCCAATACTTGAAAAGCCGTTAATTTGTTCCGAGGATATCGAACATTGTATTTCAATAGACACTTAAATCGATCAACGAACTCTTGATGCAACAGACGCACTGGTAGTCCAGATTGTTGAATTTTAATAATTTCAAAGACACCAGAATAAACTAATTGTCTGTGAACTAAATCTGCATCGAAGACAAGAGCCTGACAGGCATCATTACTCTTAATACAACGAATGAAATGGCTGTCTGTTTGCTTTAACATGCTCATTAACGAGTCTAGCTGAGCTTGGAACTTCCAAGATATTGTTTTTGTTGTTAATTGCGATGGTGCAAGTAGTGAATTTTTAGTTCCTTTAACTTGTGATTTACCACTTTTTTGTACATCTTGTTGCAATCCAATTGCGTCACCTTTTTGTTCAAGTGAATACGATCCATCGAACATTTTTGTAACTAACGCATTTTCAGAAGACCTCATTGCCGATACTATCTCATTCGTAACTACTTCACTATTCTTTTCTAAAAAATTAATTGGATTATATTCAACATTACCCGCATAATGTTGAATAAAAAAGGATTCTTTTCGTACCGGATAGGTGACAATAGCAGCTTTACTGAATCCTTTATTGGTTGCCGAGGCATTATTGTTCGCTCTTTTATGCTTATCATACCACGATTTACTCGTACCTTGACCGATTTTACCCTCTTCATCCAATGCTTTGAATAGCGTAACAATTGTCTGTATTACTGGTGTGTTATCATGAAACTCAATGGTCTCACATTTAATACCCTCCATATCGTAAATATTCTTCTCCGCTGTGAATATAACGTAATTAAAATGACTTTGCAACATTTCATTACAGTAGTTGATGCATAGTTGTTCAAATGAGTTGCTTTCAAATATTTCAAAACCAAAAATATCTAATAAACCAATACTAGTTGTATTAACTGATTTTATCACAACATCATTGTTTACATTTATTGGTAAAGCTGTTACAGGAGGAGTCACACCAAAGGAATCACCCGCTTCATTTTCGTCATAATCATCGTCCCCATCTAAAGCTTGTAAAGCTGCTTGCTTAGGATTAATTGGTGCTGCTGGTGTTGATGCTTTTAAATCATTACGTCCTGAAATCAACGCATCCGTTGCTATTTTATTGCTATTATTAATTGTCGCAATAATTTCAAAAAAAAGTTTTTCAAAAAGACCTCTAACTAAACTATCTCTAGCATGGCTGGCCTTTTCTTTGCTCAATGGGATACGTATCAAACTTTTAGATATTGTAGCAGCTTGCATAGTGCGTGTACATAATGCATCTTCCAGTGTGTCTACTGATATTTTTAATAATTCAGCGGCGTATCTAGCAGCATTACCAGGTGAAACACGAGACGCTTCTCCATCATCAACGGAATCAAAAGTAATATTTCCTAGATGTAATATTGCGGCAATAATTTCAAATATATTTGTGACCATTTCATTAGAAAACCCTATTTTTGCACACGATTGAATGGTTTCATTGTATCTATTAGTATCATCTAAAAATTTTGCTTCACAATTACCATTTGGTGCTAATAACTTGTACGCCGTTGATGAGTTAGTTAGGTGCAACGATGACAATAATGCATCATCCATTGAGCGGATTAATTGATAGAATATGTGGAAATTCCGTTCCTTGGAATCACATTGTGTTATTCTAGATTTTTCTAATAAATATGATACGATTGTTGATCCTGATATACTATGATGTTCATCGAAACTTATTTCTAACCATTTACCAAATCGAGATGAATTGGCATTTCGAACAGTTTGAGCATTACCAAATGCCTCTAAAATAGGTGATGCGGCTATTATCATGTCTGATATGTTAAATGCTATACTAGCACGATGATCATCATATCCAGCTTGTTTTATTTGTAATTGTGATTTTTTAGTCAAGAATGCTAAACATTCTTTCGTTGCTTCTGTCTTACCTGCACCTGATTCGCCAGATATTAATATAGATTGTGATTTTTTAGTTAAAACCATAGAATAAAAGGCTCTAGAAGGTACTAAGTATATGTGTGATGCCAATCCTTCAGCATATGGATCAGAATAAACTTGATGTAAATTTTCAGCATATAATTTAGGGATTCTCTCAAATGGATTAATTAACATCAGCACGGCGCCTAATGAGGTGTATATATTCCTTTGCATAAATCTACTTTTTGTACAGTGTAATATTGATGGTTGATTAACATCTGGTAATGACACTAAATCTTCAGGAATAATTCCTGATTCGTAGAATTCTGATGCTTTTTCACAATGAGTAGTTGCTACTTCCAATATCCTCGTGGGAACCTTCCCAACTACCTCAACCTTGATGCATCCATTTGGTAATATTTCATCTGTTAACTGTCGCACCAATAACCATTTTTCAACTTTATCATTTACCCAATAATACTTTGGAGCAAACTTTTTACTCGGTGACGACATAGTAGCCGAGATTATCCCAAACGGCGTATGGGGAACTCTATCTAGAGTATCGAAAGTTTCTGAGTTATGCCAGAAAACCCGAGGAAAACGCTACCTTTGGCGAGGCCGGGTCGATACCGGCGTCCAAAAGATTTTAAAGAAAGTTAGTTAAGTTTAAATATGAAACAAATTTACAACAAAAATTTCTACTTATTACTGGTTGTCCAGTCATATTTTGTATACATTGATTTGAATTCTCGGACTCTATCGTGATCGGATTGATTAATCCCTGTTAATGGTTGATGTGATTTATTGTATATTTGAACGTCTGGATCATCAAGCATTCCTTCAATAACTTCTAAACAAAAATTATTTGTTACACTTTTTTGATCTTCAATAAGAAATGCTAAACCATTACATTCTTCATGTTCATATAACAAGTACTGATAATGACGTGGTACGACTCGATGGATAGGTTTCTTCCCATCACGATTGTTGTTGCTATAATATATGATAGCCTGTTTATTATTAGACACACGATTATCATCTTGTAATGAATTAAATGCTTCAGAAAAGAATAATTTAGCATCATTTTCCATTCCTTTTACCACCGGTATAACATCAATAACAGCATGAGGTTTCTTGTGAAAACATACTGCAGATTCAATAAAAAGTACATTTTTATTTTGTTTTTCATACATTCTTCGTAATGATGCTTTTATTCTTTCAATTTCGACTTGTACATTTTCATCACATTGTAAAATTGAACATTGATGTTGAATTGGTATAATTTCCATATGATTTTCAACTAAACTAGATTGAGATGGTTTCATTGCTAATATTGCATTATCACCAATTGCTATATCTAATGAATTTACATGATTTTTACTCTCAATACAATACCTACATCGTTCAACAGCATGTAAGTAATGCTTTTGATCGTTCAATGTTCGTTGTATATTTCGTTGTATTGCTTTAGGATCGGAAAGATAATCACTATTACCACCAAACATACTGCTAGTATCTACTTCTTGATCTTCATCATCAATGCCAGGTCTATCACCATCCTTTAATCCAAATTCTTTGCCTTTATATCTGTCACCTTGTCGTAATATATTCGCAGTTAACACTTGATCCATGTCTTGACGTTGTAATTTTTGATTTATTATAAATGATTTAATATCATTATCATTTAATTCACTCATTTTCGTCTTTAAGCGTTGTGCTTGAGCAGCTTTGAACGCAAATTCTGAATCTAACACACTATTGTTACTAGCAGCAGGCTTTATATCGTCGGTAATTACAGTCTTTTTCTGCATTAACTTTTCTCTTAACATTTGTGCTACTGACTGATTACTTTTAGGTTTATTATCAAGTTCTTGAACATCGCTAGTGCTCTTATCATATCTTTCGCTACTGTTGGTACTAAGAGTATCAATTTCTCGATTATTTCTATTATTATTCGTCATTAATGTGTTATTACTTGAATTTCCATTAGCATAACTATTGTTGCTATTACTACTACTATCACTGCTATAACCATGAGTGTTAATTCCACGTTTCCGCTTTTTATGAAGTTGATCATCATCACTGTTATCACTACTGCTATCACTATCGCTATCACTGCTTTCTCTTTTTCTATGTTTTTTATGCTTTTTGCTTTTCTTCTTACTTTTCTTTTTCTTATTGCTAGTATGTGTATCAAATGAAGGACTATCTACATCATCTTTTGAATGACTAACAGCCGAAGGTGGTAATGCAGATATCTTTATTCCGCGCAACAATGACGACATTACTTGTTACCTGATTGAAAATTATTTTTGACACATGCTGTGACATGCATGTTTCCCGATTCAAGGAAGTACCGGTAGAAGTTATAATGGAGTACTTAATTATCTAAATAGCTACTGAATAAATGCGGCAGGTACATAGCATCGATGCGGTGATTGTCTACAATTGAATAAAGTTAGCACTGCCTACACTAAAGCCAAGGTACTAGCTGAAGTACCGGTTTTGGAAACTTGAAAAAGACTAAATTATTTTTACAGTGAAAAGGTATAAGTAATCATGTTTTTCAGTGGTACCAAGTCGGTAGCTACTAATTGCAGTAGGATAGTTAAAGATTTACATCATCATTTAGGTACTTACACACTCAATCACTCATACTGATGCATACTTAATCACTCACTCAATGTAGATGTGAAAACAAAGAAGATTGAAGAATTAGAAGGAATAATATCAAAATTACAAACATTAAGTACAGAAAGTCTAGAAAAAGAAATATTGTATTTAGAGCATCGTAAAATTGATTTATTGAATGAATTAGAAGCAACTGAAGCGGCATTGGTTGATCGAAAGAATAAACTGAATAGTGCACAGCGAAGTGTGCATGATATAATTGGAAAATTAAATAGTACACCATTATTAAGTCCAGCGGTAGTTAGTAATAGCCAACCTGTGACACCTAATAATAAAACACATGCTATAGATACCAATACAAATAGTAAAACAAATAATGATGATAATAGTAATAACAATAGTAATACTCCATTAATAAAAACAAGCACTCCATCTACTCATTTAAATACAACTGCACGTGCAATAAGTCCTGATCAACGTAAAGCTATAATATTAGAAGAGGATTGTCAAGAGGAAACTGAAATAGTTATCTCAATAAAAGAAAAAGTTGATGGATTATTATTTATAATACACCGTAATGATATTGATGAAATATTTATTTATACTAACAATAAAGATCAAAGTGGTGTAGCAAAAGTAAATAAAATAATGAATATGAATAAGCCAGGTGAATTAACTTCATTAGACTCGTATGAATTGACGTATTCATACGATGTAAAGGTGGTTCCTAACCATGATCGTGAATATCCTAATGTCAAAGAAATTTCTAATAAAGATTATGGTAAAGGTTACCTAGTTGGTAGTTATGAAATTCCTATTTTACCTAATGTATTATTTGATGTATGGCGTGAAGATAGTGATTCTAGTGCACATTGTTGGGCTACTACCTCCATTGATAATATACCATTTGCAATAATAGAAAGAATATTTTTATCCACTGAAAATAATACTAAAATAAAAAATGGTACAGCATGTGTAACACAAGTTGATTTGTATGGAAGACATCCAGTGAAAGGGTACTTATTAGTAGAATCAATAACAGCAGCTATTGATGATAATTAATCATGTACTTTTTTTTTTATGTAAAAAAAACAAAATAAATTTATAGCAGTAATTTTACCATTTTAGACCATCGGCTTCGTTGGGGAAATATTTTTCAATAAGTCCTTGGTAATATGGCCATAATTCTTCCGCATCCTTTCCATTTAATCCATTTTGATCTTTTGTGTATAAATCATATTTATTGAATTCAAGAACCCATTTTAATTTTTCGTGGTCATCTTCAACCATAAATCGATCATATGCTCTACCAGTATGCCATGGATAAGCTGAGTGATATCTAAGCATTGCTAATCCTTCTTTTGGGATTAATGTATTATTGGCTAGTACCATATGATATATATACTCATCGTGACCATAAGCAAATAGTAAATTATCCAATCCACAATTAGGAGTGTAGATACCATATTCAGTATTATATTCCTCAATATTTTTATCTAAATTTGTTTCGTTAAACTCTGGATAAACACAAGCATCAGGAAGTTTACAGCCTACAACCCATGTATCACCTCCAAGTGCCCATTGTGGTCCAGTTGCTGTACCTTGTTGTCCATCTTCAGCTACACCACCTAATGCATACATTATTTTACCCATATCATGAATTAAACCAACAAGTTGAAACCAATCTGGTTGTCCAGCACGTCGAATAGATTCGGCAGTTTGTAACATGTGAATTTTATTAGGTAATGAAACATCAGGATCAGATGAATCAACATAATTTTCTAATATTTTAAATGCTTCACTTATCGTCATAATTTTACGATATTTTCCATCTTTGAACGAATATTTTTCGTGCATTTTTTTCACAAAATCAACAGTTTGATGTTTTCTCATTAGTTTATAATGATTTCTGACTATTGAAGTTAGCGAATTTGACTCATCATTATATACACGAAATGCTGCTTTACCTTTACCAGATGTATTATCAAGGCTCAAGATATCATTAATTTCATCAGATGGCATGGTGCGAAAGACTTATGAAAGCGTTAAACTACCAAAGTTATGCTGTTTTCCTATTTGTTTCCTGTGTTCAACGAAGATTTTTTGGCATCGAATTTTTTAGTACCGTCGAGAGAACCGGTCAAATGTGACTCAAATTGAGGTATTTATGGCATTTATAAATATTTATCATAGAAATAATCGCATTTAAACACCAATTTTTGTCACTACCTTCCCCCTCCTTCTTTCGAGAACCTTGTATTCCACACACCGGTACTCGACACTCGGAAGGCAAAGATCTAAGTGTCTGGAGTGTAGGGAAAAATTTGAGTGAGGAAATAAATAAGTACAAGTAGTAAGTGTGGAATAAAACGGCACGAATTTAAGTGGACAGCGATGTCGAGTAAACGATTTTCACTTTTGAATCAAGTAGAAAAGACTGATCCAGATAATAATGTTTCAGTGGAAGGTAATGTTTCGATAAATCGAATCTCATCTACATTCTCGCCATTATCGATACATGGTGTTAATGATAAGAATCCACTTATGGATAGTATGAATGTTGATGACGATGAGGATACTGAAGATAAAAGAGTATTGAAGATGCTTAATTTGATTAACACTGATGAGAATGAGAATAACTTGACTAGTTTGAATTCATTTGGTGGAGTAAGAGGTATAGTTAAGGCGCTTGATGTTGATATAATTAACGGTTTAAATGAATTACAAGTTGATGACAAAAGAAAGAAGTTTGGAGCTAATTCATTCGCAGTTGCACCATTAGTTCCTTACTATACTTTGGTTTTAGAGACAATGAATGATGCATCATTACTAATTCTATTATTAGCAGCAACGTTTTCTTTGATTGTTGGAATCTATCGTCATGGTTTTCATCACGGTTGGATTGAAGGAAGTGCAATTTTTATCGCAGTGTTTGTTGTGGCAAATATTACAGCAATGAACAATTATACAAAGCAACTTCAATTCAAAAAAATTGAAGAAATAGCGACAAACGATTTTACATGCAATGTTATTCGTAACGGGATTTACTTCAATATTAATCCTAAAGACCTTGTTGTCGGTGATATTGTAAGCTTGCAAGTAGGTGATGCAATACCAGCAGACTGTATATTACTCGATGGATCTACATGTAAATCGAATGAAAGCACACTTACAGGAGAGGCAGATGATGTTTCGAAAGGTAAAAGCAATCCTTTCTTGTTATCATCATGCACCGTAACAGTTGGAAATACGTCCGGTAATATTAAAACGATGGTGATTGCAGTTGGAGCAAAAAGTAAATGGGGGAAAATTAAAGATGGTATCACTAATGGTATCACCACTGATGTTCTCACTCCTCTTCAATTAAAATTACAAGAACTCACTAAGCTAATTGGTAATATTGGTATGTTCTTCTCCGTAGCCACCTTCATTGCATATGTACTTAATCACGCTGATTTAATTCCAATGAGACGTGAAAATGGTGTTGCGATTATTGAGCATGTTATTGATGGATTCATATTAGCAGTTACCATATTAGTTGTAGCCATTCCTGAAGGTTTGCCGCTAGCCGTTACTATTTCATTAGCTTGGTCAACACAGAAAATGTATAAGGATAAATGCTTCATTCGTGTGTTAGCTAGCTGTGAGGTAATGGGTAATGCAACGAACATTTGTTCCGATAAAACTGGTACTTTGACTGAGAATAAAATGACAGTTGTTGAAGGATACTTCGGTGATAAAATGTATACCAATTTGAATGAGTCTAATGCATTCTCACCGATAAGCAAGCATCATATATCAATATTAGACATTGCCACAAAGACTCGTGTGATTGAAAACATGGCGGTAAATAGAACTGCGTACTATATACGTGGTAAAAATAAAAAACTCATTGGTTCTAAGACAGAAGGTGCCTTGATTGATTTGATAAATCGATGGGGATTTGATGAAGAAGACATTAAAAAACAAGTCTTCAGTGAGGAACGAGGTGATAAGTTGTTTCCGTTCTGTTCAGAGAAGAAGCTGTCGTCATGCTTACTTCAATATACATCCACACATCAACGCACGTACATCAAAGGTGCGAGTGAATGGATATTAAAAAAGTGTACTCATTTCACTAATGACTTTGGTATTCCCACTGAAATAACACCAAGCAAAAGGGCAGCCATTGAAAGATTCATCACAAACATGGCCAATGCATCATTAAGAACTATTGCACTAGCTTACAATGATACGAAGATGCTAACCTACGCAGGTGCCGATGAAGTTGATATTGAAAGTTACGTGCTTGATGCAGTAATTGGTATTATTGATCCACTTCGCGAAGGTGTAATTGAGTCTGTAAAAACGGCACAAGAAGCTGGAATATGCGTCCGAATGGTCTCTCACTACTCTCTCATATTCACTTATTCATCCACTCATTTACACCCTCAGGTTACTGGAGACAACATTCACACAGCAATGGCGATAGCGAAACAAGCGGGAATATTGCACGATGATGGTACATTACTCACTACTACAACAATTGATTCCAACATACTTACTATTACTACATTGCTATAGGTATTGCTCTTGAGGGCAGCAGTTTCAGGAAATTAACATGCGCAGAGTTGGATAATATATTACCCAAAC
>JACCDO010323030.1_pt1 | contig 10709 bp, 5 predicted proteins | sample 7446101 | NCBI WGS metagenome assembly JACCDO01 (sample SAMN15323440, study PRJNA562643) | freshwater metagenome | isolation source: river surface water | place: USA:Blue River Watershed | collected 2017-08-16
CCTCTTGGCAATTTGATTCAATTGAATGGTTTATATATTGTCTTTTATAGAATTTTATTGACAGTACTTGCACTTTCGCCAATATACTTATTGCACCAACAGCCAAACAAGGTAAGCTTAAAAGAAAAAGGTTGGCTGATGTTCATAGGTGTTCTTATTTCAATTCATTGGGTTTGTTTTTATGGAAGCATTAAATTGGCGAATGTCTCTGTTGCTTTGGTGTGTATCTCCTGCGTAGGGCTATTTACGGCAATACTTGAACCTTTGCTATTCAAAACGAAATTTATATGGAGTGAATTATTGATTGGTTTACTTAGCCTAATTGGAATATTATTTATTTTTCAGTTTGATATTCAATTTAGAACAGGTATTTTGGTAGGTTTAGTATCCGCATTATTTGCCTCAATTTTTACCATTTTCAACAAAAGATTAACCGCTCAATATACCACACAAACCATCCAGACTTTCGAGATGCTTGGTGGTTTAGGGTTTCTAGCTGTTGTTATATTTGGGATGAATCAATACCAACATGCTACATTTTTGCTTCCAACTAAAAGTGACTGGTTCTGGCTTATTATTTTATCATTGGTATGTACTGTATTGGCTAATCATTTGATGCTTAGTGCGCTCAAGAAAATTAGTGCATTTACGCTGAATGTTTCATTAAATCTAGAGCCAGTTTATGGTATCATCATTGCGATCATTTTGTTTCAAGAACATAAACAAATGGGGAAGGGTTTTTTTATTGGCATGAGCTTAATCGCTATATCTGTTATGCTTCAGATGCTTCGTGTTATGCGTCAGCAAAAAACAAAATAGATTCCTATTTCTATTAAAACATTTCGTAAATTAGGTACTCAAATAAACCTATATGAAGCGAATTGTCTACTCTATTTTTTTGGTATTACTATCCATTTCTAGTCAAGCACAAAAAAAACCTCTAGATCATACCGTATATGACCAATGGCAATATATAAGAGATGTGCTTTTGTCCAATGACGGTAATTGGATGTCTTATACAGTTGCCCCGCAAGAAGGGGATAATATCTTGTATATAAAGCACCTAAAAACGAATCAAAGTTTTAATATAGATCGAGGAGCACAAGCAAAATTTACAGAAAACAACGCATTTTTAATTGCAAAAATCAAACCTAAGTTTGATGAAACTAGAAAAGCAAAGATTGCAAAGAAGAAGCCAGAAGAAATGCCAAAAGATAGTTTGGTTATCTTAACATTATCCAATGGTAATATCCATAAAATACCAGCAGTAAAAAGTTTTCAAATCCCTGAATTTGGAAATGATTTAATAGCTTATTTAAGTGATCCCAAAACAGACATCAAAAAGGAAGGCGCGAATCTTTATTTTAGAGACTTAAATTCAGGACAAGAAAGGGTTTATAGTAATATTACAGACTATGCTATGCATCCTAAAGGGGAAGGTCTAATGATGTATCAAATCAAGACAAAAGCAAATGAAGCCAAAATACTTTTAGCCTCTATTGCAGATACGAATACAAAGACAATCAATAGTCGTTTCTATTTTGCAACCAACTTTACTTGGGACGAAGACGGTAAACAGTTAGCTTATTTAATAGAAAGAGATAGTACAGACAAGGCATTACAGAAGAATTATACACTTGCATATTTTACACCTGAAATGGATACGTCGAAATTTGTTTTTAATAAAGCAAATGTTGTAATGCCCAATCAATATACCATTGGAGGGGATAAAAAAATAACTTTTAGTAAATCAGGTGCAATATTAAGTTTTGGAGTTCAACCTATTTTGCCTGTGAAAGATACTAGTTTACCTGAATTCGATAGAGTTAGCCTAGATATCTGGAACTACACCGATGCGAATTTACAGTCCACTCAATTAAAAAGTCTTGAGACTAGTTTGAAGAGTACAGAAGCTGTTATTTATAGACCTTCAAGTAATTTATTTACTTATCTAGGAAAAATCAACGATCGTCAAATTCAAATGACCATGGAAGGGGATGGACAAATCGCGATTGCTAATATTGATTCAAATTATACCATTGCAAGCCAATGGGAGGGTTACGGGAAAAGAGATTTATATGCATTGAATACCAAGACTGGTCAAAAACAATTAATTCAAAAAGGACTAAAAAGTAGTTTGGTTACCCCTTCTTATGACGGCAGTTTAGTGGTATTTTATGATGAAATATCAAAACAATTTAAGTCATACAATACAACCACATTACAGACTAAACAAATTGCCAAAGACATTCAATTTCCATTATATGACGAGGACAATGATGTGCCTGACGATCCAAATGCATATGGAATAGCCATGTGGATGGATAATCATACACATTTTATACTTTATGACCGTTATGATCTTTGGTTAGTGGATGCAACTGGTATGAATACTTCTGTATTATTAACCAAGGGTCGTCCATCTAAAAATGAATACCGTTTTGTAAACTTAGATGCAGATAAAAAAGTGATTGGTTTTAAAGATCAAATTTTATTAAGAGTATACAACGAAATTAATAAAAATGAAGGCCTTGCTATGTTGGACTTAGCGAATAAATCTTTATTTACAATCACAGATATTCCAATGCATTTAACCACTATTGTTGGTGCAAAGAAATCAAACCAAATGCTAGTGATGCAAGAAGATGAAAAAAATGCGGCAAATATCTATCCTTATACATTTACTCAGCAAAAACAAGCTTCAATTGCACTCAGTTCCATCAATCCGCAACAAGCAAGCTACAATTGGATGCAATCTCAATTAGTGAAATGGAAAGCTTATACAGGTAAAATCGCAGAGGGTGTTTTATACTTGCCAGAAGATTTTGATTCAAAAAAGAAATATCCAATGATTGTTTATTTCTATGAAAGAAACAATCAAACCCTTCATAACTATCTTGCTCCGTCTCCGACACCTTCTAGATTGAATATTCCATTCTTTGTAAGCAGAGGCTATGTAGTATTTGTCCCAGATATCTGGTACAAGAAAGGCTATCCTGGTCAAGGTGCTTACGATTATATTGTCAGTGGAACTAGAGCAATGGTACAAAAGGGTTTTATTGATAGTACTAGAATTGGATTACAAGGTCAAAGTTGGGGAGGGTATCAAATTGCATACTTAATTACCAAAACCAATTTATATGCTGCTGCTTGGGCAGGTGCTCCGGTTGTGAATATGACAAGTGCTTATGGTGGCATTCGATGGGGTGCTGGTATTAATAGACAATTTCAATATGAAAAAACACAAAGCCGTATAGGTGCTAATTTATGGGAACGTCCAGATTTATACATTAAAAATTCTCCTCTTTTTGAATTAAATAAAGTGAAGACACCAATTGTAATTATGAGTAATGATGCAGATGATGCTGTGCCTTGGTATCAAGGTATCGAAATGTTTACAGCTATGCGAAGATTATCAAAACCAATCTGGATGCTAGTGTATAATAATGAAGCCCATAATTTAGTAGAAAGAAAAAATAGAAAAGATATTCAAATTAGAGAACAACAGTTCTTTGATCATTATTTAAAAGGTGCACCGATGCCTATATGGATGTCCAAAGGTGTACCTGCCATTATGAAAGGAAGAGACTTAGGATTAGGCTACTAATACACAGATGATTTAATTACCTACTAATTACAAAAAAATAAAGCCCCAATTTGGGGCTTTATTTTTTTTTGGAAATATTTTAATTAAACATATTGGAACCATTGTCTATTTGGATCCCATTGTTCAAAAGCCTTTGCAACTGCAGAAAGGAAACTTGAACCCATTGCACCATCTACAATTCTGTGATCATAGCTCATAGATAAGTACATCATATGACGAACAAGAATAGCGTCTCCCGAAGGTGTTTCTATCACCACTGGACGTTTTTTAATTGCACCTAAAGCAAGTATGGCAACTTGAGGCTGTGGTATAATAGGTGTTCCCATGATGGATCCAAAAGTACCTACATTGGTTACCGTAAAAGTACCACCCTGTGTATCCTGAGGTTTTAATTGATTATTTCTAGCAGCATTTGCTAAATTATTCACAGCCTTACTTAAGCCAACAATACTCAATTGATTCGCACCTTTAATCACTGGCACAATTAAGTTGCCTGATGGAAGTGCAGTAGCCATTCCAATATTAATGTCCTTCTTTAAAATGATATTTTCACCTTGTAAACTACAATTGATGTATGGAAATTGCTCTAAAACTTTCGCAATACATTCCATGAACATTGGAGTAAATGTCAATTTAGTACCTTCTCTTTTTTCAAATAGTTGTTTCACTTTTTCTCTCCAAACAACCATATTGGTAACATCTGCTTCCACAAATGAAGTAACATGCGGACTTGTTTGAACGCTTTCAACCATATGCTTTGCTATAAGCTTACGCATACGATCCATTTCAATTATTTCGGTATTACCTGTAATGATCACTTCATCTGGACTAGCAAATTTCCCTGCACCATTAGATGCATTAAAACCATAGTCTGCTGGTGGGAAAGTATTTGAACTATTCGCATTTGAAGTTGCAGGAGGAACAGAAGCTTGAGCTTGAGTTGTTACGTTATTGTTATTTTCAGCAACTGTTGTTTGAACAGTATTTATTGGCGCTTGAATAAGCCCTGCTTTTTTCTGAGCAATGTAATGAAGGATATCTTTCTTTGAAACACGTCCTTGACTACCTGTGCCTGGAATTAATTGTAATTCATTAAAACTTACACCTTCATTTTGTGCAATATTCAAAACCAATGGAGAGAAGAACCTTGCCTCGTTTGAATTTTCTTGTTGTATTTCAACATTCGAAACACTTGGCGTAAATGGAACTTCATCTGCAATAGTTACAGCTGGTGCGGTTTCCTTTTTAATTTCTGTTACTTGAACTTTTTCTGTTTTTGGGGTTGAATCATTACTACCACTTGTTTGTATTCTTGCAATAACCGTTCCAATTGGTACGACTGCATTGACTTCAAATAAAATTTCTGTAATAGTTCCTGCAGTTGTGGATGGAATTTCGCTGTCTACTTTATCAGTAGCGATATCAAGTAATGTTTCATCCAATTGAATGGTATCACCTACAGCTTTATGCCATTTTAAAATGGTCGCTTCCATGATACTTTCACCCAATTTTGGCAAAATCAAGTCAACTACAGACATAGGGAATAATTTTAGCAAAAATAAGACTAAATCTTATTGATTATGAGTAACCTAAGTAAATTTATAGCTTGGTTGGCAGTTACTTCTATATTCTTTTGTCGATCAAATCGGAGATAAAAGACTTTAGAAACCACTTTTTCTTTATTGGCTACCCCAATCCACACCATACCAAGCGGTTTTTCGTCAGTTTGACCAGATGGGCCCATGATACCACTCACAGATATCCCAAAATCAGTGTTCATTTTTGACCTTATGGCTAAGGCCATTTGTTCCACAGCTTCCTTGCTTACTGCTCCAACAGTTTTTAATATATTGGTTGGGACATCTAAAAACTCAGTTTTGATACGATTATCATAACTAACAATACTTCCTGTAAAAAAGGTGGATGAACCAGCATGTTTTGATAAAAGATGACCAATATAGCCTCCAGTACAACTTTCTGCGGTAGAAACTGTGTGGTTATTTGCTTTCAAAAGTTGACCAACCACCACTTCAATAGGTTCATCTTTATCTGTAACAAGGTGTTCTTTTACATGTTCTTTTAATTGTTCAAATAAGGTATCTAATAGACTATTCAAACTAGCTGCATCATCACTTTTACCTGTCAATCTTAATCTTACCATACCATAGGAGGGTAGGTAGGCTAATTTGATATTTTCTGGAAGGCTTGTTTCGAAAGATTGGATAGTTTCAGCTAAGAAGGACTCTCCAACACCTGCTGTTAATAATGTCCTATGTGCTATTACGCCTAGTTTGATTCTTTCTAGAATAATTGGTAAAACTTTTTCATTCATCAACCATTGCATTTCATGAGGGACACCTGGTAATGAAAAAATGAGACTGTTGTTTTTCTTAAAAAGCATACCTGGTGCAGTTCCTGTTTGATTGAATAAAACCTCAGAAACATCTGGAACTTCAGCTTGTTTACTATTTCTTTCAATCATTGGACGTTTATGAACCTGCTCAAAAATATAAGTGATATGGTCTAATGTAGGTTGGTCAAGCACCATTTTGCCACCAAAATAACGATTCAATAAAGGTTTGGTAATATCGTCTGCTGTTGGGCCTAATCCTCCAGTAATAATAACAATTTGACTTTTTTCAATGGCAGTATCTAATGCATTGGTGATAGATTGAGCCTCATCTCCAACAGCAATTCTTTGGTGCACTTGCACACCAATTGAATTTAACTTTTGAGCTATAAAAGCACTATTGGTATCAATCACTTGACCAATTAACAATTCGTCTCCAATAGTGATAATAGTAGCCTGAATTTGATCCCTCATAGTTATGCTTCAATTTGGTTGCAAAGTAAACCCAAAAAAGGCGGTTTAACTAAAATAGACACTTAGTTTTTCCTTCAAAATGGCTGGCATTTCGATTTTATTATTCATTGAGGCATCCATGAAATAAAGTTTAACCTGTCCAACAGTTAACAGCTTTCCAGCTTCATTATACACTTCTTGGTCAAATATAATTTTATGGTCGGTTGGCAAGGTCTTAATCTGACTTTTAATGGTAATTAGGTCATCGTATTTGGCTGGTCTTAAATACTTAATATTAAGCTCAACAACAGGTAAAATAATGCCCATATCTTCAATATCCTTGTAGGATACCCCAAGGTTTCTAATTGCCTCTACACGACCAATTTCAAAATACATCGCATAATTGCCATAATACACCACATCCATTCTATCTGTTTCTGCATACCTAACCCTTACTGTTGTCGAATGTTCATACATATTTATTGCATTTGTTGACAAATTTAAGGATTGTATCTGTTTTTCCACAATAAGCTTATTTAACGAAGCGTTTTATAATCATAGTGTATTTTTATAATACTATCCTACTAAACAACGGATCCTATGTTAAAACCCAATAAAAAAGCAAGTCCAATCCTGTTGCTTTTAACCTGTACCTTACTTTTCACAGTGCCCGTTTCAAGTCAATTAATGCATTTTGAGGCGCCACTTAGTCAATTATATCAAAATGGATTAAAATCCCTTCAGCAAGGGGATAGTTTAGCCGCTTATCAAACCATTCAATCTGCGCATAATTTTGAACCGAATAATGTTGATATAGCTTTCTATTATCATTTATTATCTGTGGCTTTAGATAAGGATTATGCTGTTATGCAAGCCGAAAATTGGTTGAAAAATAATTCAAATAAGATCTATCAGTCTAGATTAAATTTTGAATTGGCAAAAAACTTTTTTAAAAAACAACATGTAGATGCATCCATTCAAGCGTATCAAAAAATCAGCATAGATGACCTTGAAAATAATGAACTGGCTTTAATGCAGTTTCAGTTAGGTTATTTGTATTTTAAAAAAGGGGATTGGGAGCAATCTTCAAGCCTTTTAATGAGTATAAGACAAGTTCAAACTAGTCCGTTTTATACTGATGCAAATTACTATGCAGGATTTGTTGCTTTACAACAAAAAGATTTCAATTTGGCTCTAAGCTGTTTTAAAATCGCTGAACAAAATAAAGCTTATAGCACATTAACTCCTTTTTATATTAGTCAATTGTATTATTTTCTTGGGGATGTAGACGCAGCAATAAAAAATACAGAACAAGCATTACAAAATAATGGACAATATTATACCAGCCAATTAGCTCAATTAATGGGGCACTTGTTGTTTGAGCAGAAACAATATGAAAAAGCATTGCCTTATTTAGCAAATTATGTGCAATCTCAAAAACAAGTAGAATCACAAGATTTATACCAATTGTCTTTTTGTTATTTCCAAGCGCAGCAATGGAATGAAGCTATTCTTGGTTTCAAACAATTGGCAAATGTAGAGGATTCATTAGGACAAAATAGTATGTACTTATTGGCTACCTCTTATTTAAAAACGAATAATAAATTGGGAGCTAAAAATGCATTTCTATTATGTGCAACAAAAAGTCAGAATTTAGCACAGAAGGAAATTGCTTTATTTAATTATGCTAAATTATCGATTGAATTAAAAGAATATAGCGTAGCATTACAATCGGTAGAAAAATTTACACAAACATATCCAAATAGTGTATATGGTAAAGAAGCTAAAAGTTTATACGTAACCGCTCTAGCTTATAGCAATGATTTCAATAAAGCCTATGACGCCTATCAAAATATGGATACTTTAGATGAGGCACTTTTGAAATTGTATCCAAATATTTTGTTTGGGAAGGCTGCGCTTTCAATCAACGATGGTCAAAATGAAAAAGCGTATGAGCTGTTCAATCAAGTTAAAAACATACCTTATAACAAGAATGTTTTAGCACAAACCTATTTCTGGATCGGAGAACTTGCTTATAAAATGGGTAGAATAGATGAGGCGATAGAGCATCTTGAAAAATATATTTTAGATCCTATTGAGATTGGAGAAATCACAAAAAAACATGCCAATTATACTTTAGGCTACTGCCATTTAAAAAACAATAACTACACAAAAGCATTGCAATTGTTCACGATTGCAGCAGACTTTAATCCATACACAGAATCTTCTGCTTATCAGAAAGATGCATTAGTTCGTTTGTCGGATTGTCAATTTATGACAAAACAATACAAGCAAGCATTAAAATCTTACCAAAAAATAATTGATTTAGGTTGGAATTTTGAAGACTATGCCAGTTTGCAAAAAGCAATTATCTATGGAGCGCTTGGTTTAAATAAGGAAAAGCTAAAAATATTAAATAGTTATGATACTGATTTTAGCCAATCTAAGTATTTAAGTGATGCTAGAATGGAATTAGCAGACACCTATACAAGTAAAGAACAATTTCAAGAAGCAATTACACCATTGTCAAAAGTTTTATCAGACAATAAAGCTACCGAGTTCTACCCATTGGCCTATTATAAATTAGGTATTGTGTATTTTAATTTGAATAAGAACCAAGAAGCCTTACAAAATTTCAAATCATTGTATAGTGCCTATCCAAATTCAGCCGAAAGTGATAATGCATTAGAATACATTAGAAATATTTTTGTAGAAGAGCAGCAGCCTGAGGCTTATGTTCAGTTTATGAATAATTTTGGAAAGCCATTATCATTCAATGAACAAGATTCATTAATGTATCGCGCTGCAATCATTCAATATGAAGATAAAAAATACAACAATGCTACAAATGGATTCAGAAAATATTTAGATGGTTTCCCTGAGGGAAGATATCAATTAAATGCAATGAATTATTTAGCGGAGATGGCCTATTCTATAGATCAGTATGATACAGCTGCAGTATACTTTGGGAAAATAGCAAATAAAGCACCGAATCAATTTTCTGATAGAGCAGCCATCACAGCGGCCAGATTGTATTATTTTAATTTAAAAGATTATGTAGGTGCAGAACAATACTTTAAAATAGTCCTTCAGTATGCAACACAACAAGAGCAAAAAAATGAAGCAATCAAAGGGCTATTAAGATGTCAATATAAGGCAGAAAATTGGGTTGAAGCCTCCAAGACAGCAGTCCTTATTTTGGCTGATAAAAATAGTGCTACAGATGATGTATTGATGGCGAATATGGCATTGTACCATCAGACAATTGCTCAAAAAGATACTATCAGCGCTCTACAAATATTAAATACAGTGTTAAAATCAAATAGTTCAATGTACACAGCCGAGGCCCACTACTTAACTGCAAGTATATATTTTGATCAACATAAATACAATATAGCAGAAAAGACAGCCTTTGACGTGATTAAAAAACAAGCTTCTTATGAATTCTGGGTAACAAAAACCTACATTTTATTAGGGGATATCTACTTAGCACAAAATGATAGCTTTAATGCCATTGCCACATATAAAAGTATTGCCGAAAATGCAACCATTCCAGCTTTACAACAAATTGCTTCAGATAAGCTAAAAGCAATTACCGAAACCATTAAAGCTCAATAACATAAGATTATGAAATTAATTATAAGATACACACTATTAGCATTGACTTTATTTTGTTTTAGTCATTTGGGTATTGCTCAGAAAAAGACCAAAAAGAAAGCAAAAACCACTATTAGCACTAAAAAGAAGAAAAAGCCGAATAAGAAGAAGTCGAATAAAAAAGCAAGCTCTAAAAAGAAGCAAATAATTAAAAAAAGACCTACTGTTGCCATCTATAAATTAGCTGATACAATCAGTCCATTGACTCCAATCACAAGTTTGCCATTCAAGAAAATTACAATGGATAGTATTCCAGAAAAAGTAGTCACGATTGTTTCTGCATTTAAACCTCAACTTAAAAATGTTGCTAAAATCGGATTTTTAAATGCAACTGCTTTGGTGGACACCAATTCAGTTCTTTTATCTTACCAGGTTCCAAGCCAGAATTTTAGTTTCCAATATCAACCAATTGCATTGGTACCAAGGGCTTTTAAAATTGATTCAATTAAGGCGATAAAACAATCTGCCAATGTGAAAATTGGTTTGGGCAATTATTATTCTCAATTCATCCAATTAGAAGGGGCATTAATAGATCAAAAGTCACAGCAGCATCATTTAAATATCCTGAATGAATCCATTGCAGGACCGCATCCTATTCAAAAGTGGAATACGATAGGGCTCAATTATAATAGTGGTTTTTCA
>JACCDO010025246.1_pt1 | contig 10706 bp, 9 predicted proteins | sample 7446101 | NCBI WGS metagenome assembly JACCDO01 (sample SAMN15323440, study PRJNA562643) | freshwater metagenome | isolation source: river surface water | place: USA:Blue River Watershed | collected 2017-08-16
AAAAACTAAACAGCGGAGTAGGTGAGTGACAGTGCTCTCTTTTGAAGGTCTTAAGTATTTTTTGGAGCAAGAGGGAGAGGTCTTTTGGTTAAATCTCGACCGCCTGATTCTGCCTCCTCAAGGACGGGTTTTTTCCGGCCTCTCGTCATTGGTGGATGGAGACGAAAACCAGGTTGGGTTTTACTTCTCTCGAGAATACAAGTCCGAGCTTGCAGGGACTCGAGTCGGGGCACTGATCACTCACTCTCGCTTTGTTGAGGAAATTCGAAAAGAAGCTCCCGAATTAGAGTCGCGCTGTCTTCTTGTGGCGGTCTCAGATCCCGGCAAAGTGATGTTGAAGCTTTGCCGACAGTTAGCCGATCAGAATTCGACGGTGGCTCACTTGAGGCGTTCTCACGAGTCGCGGATTCATCCATCGGCGGTGATTCCCTCCGGAGTGCATTTGGGCACGGGTGTAGAGATTGGGGCTCATGTCGTCCTTTCGGAGGGAGTGATGCTGGGCGATGGTGTTCGAGTTGATCCCGGATGTTTTATCGGTCCCTCCGTTCGAATCGGGGATGACTCCGTTATTTTCCCGAATGTGACGGTCTACGAGCAGGTTGAGATTGGAGCTCGTTGCCGGATCCATTCAGGATCGGTGATTGGGGCAGATGGCTTTGGCTATGTAACAGCCAAGGATCCATCCTCGGACCTGCGAATCCATCACAAAGTATATCATTTGGGCACGGTGCGAATTGGTGACGATGTTGAAATCGGCGCTTGCGTGACGATCGATCGTGCGACGCTTGGGGTTACCGAAGTGGGAAGCGGGAGTAAACTCGATGACCATGTTCATATCGCGCACAATTGTAAAGTTGGGGCGCGGGTGATCCTTTGCGGTGACGCAACTCTCGCAGGTGGAGTGGTGATTGAAGACGATGTGATCGTCGGAGGCAAGACCGCTTTGGATAACCGGATTCGGATCGGAAAAGGCGCTTTGGTAGGGGGAGGTTCCGGTGTGACGGGTGATGTGGGACCTGGCGAAAAAGTTGCCGGAAATCCTCACCTACCCCTTCGTGAATACCTCAGGCTAAACGCGTTGCTCAGACGGATGTTGGCGCAGCGTGGGAACAAGGAGAAAGAGTCGTGACTCAACCGGAAGCTATCCTCGACCGTACCTTTGCTTTGAATGCGGATGAAGTCCGCGAGTTCCTTCCTCATCGTGATCCGTTTCTTTTTATAGATCGAGTTAGGAAGATTACTCTTCCTGAGGGAGTCGATCTCACCCAGATTTCAGCGAAAAGTGTTGCTGGCATTCGTGTCGAAGCGCTGAAGAATGCGACGATTTCAGAGAGTTTCTTTCGAGGACATTTTCCGGAGCGTGCGATCATGCCGGGTGTTCTTTCTTTGGAAGTCCTCGCCCAGACGGCTGCATTCAGCCTCTATCCTTTTTGGGATCAACGCAGGCGGACCAACTCCGACCCAAAGAGCTTACGTGTGCAGTGTATGCTTGCGGGAATTAAGGATGCTCGTTTTAGGAAGCCGATTGTTCCCGGGGATCAACTTCGATGTGAGACTCTCGTTTCTAAAGTTCGAGGTGAGATTGGGTTTTATGAAGGACGAATCTGGGTGGATGACCAGCTCGTGACAGAGGCCGAGTTTATGGCAAATATCTCTATCGTTGACTTGAATGCGGGAGTGCGTCGGTGAGTACAGGAATGACTACGGTTTCAGATAAAATCCATCCTACAGCAATTGTTCATCCGGATGCACAGATAGCAGAAGGAGTTGAGATTGGTCCGTGGTGTACTGTCGGGGCTAACGTCAAAATTGGTAAGAACACCCGTCTGATCAGTCACGTGGTCGTGGATGGTTGGACGACTCTGGGTGAGTCAAACACCGTGTTTCCGTTTGCTGTGATTGGTGCTGTTCCGCAGGACTTGAAATACAAAGGTGAGAAAACTTACCTAGAAGTTGGGAATCACAACACGATTCGGGAGTCTGTGACTCTGAACTTGGGAACTGTTCAGGGTGGAGGAGTGACGCGAATTGGGGATCACAATCTTCTGATGGCCTACGTCCATGTGGGACACGATGCTACAATCGGGAGTCACTGCATTCTCGCCAATTCGGTTGGAATTGCTGGGCATGTGACGGTCCAAGATTGGGCTAATATTGGCGGGTATGTGGGAGTTACCCAGTTTGTGAAAGTGGGGGCGCATTCATTTATTGGGGCCTTCACGCCGATTGATAAAGATATTCCTCCCTTCTCGGTTGTCATCTCGAGTCGCGTTCTTTCCGTTAAAGGTGCCAATATTGTGGGAATGCGTCGACGAGGATTTTCAGCGGAAGTGATTACAAAGATCAACGAGGCGTTGAAGCTTTGGGCGAGACCTGACACTCCGAAAGATCAGTGCATGGCGGAAATTGAGCTTCAGTACGGAGAGGTTCCCGAAATTAAAAGTCTGCTGAGCTTCGTAAAGTCCTCGGATGCGGGTGTCTTGCGCTGATTCATGAAGATTTTTTTGTCGGCAGCAGAAGTGTCCTCTGATGTTCACGCTGCGGTGTTGTTGCGTCAGTTGCGTGCGGAGGCGAGTCAGGCGGGCGTCGCTCTTTCTACTTTTGGGGTAGGGGGAGCAGAACTGACTCGGCTGGGTCACGAGAATGTGGTGCCGGCGTCGGAGTTCCTCGTCATGGGACTGATTGAGGTCCTGGGCCGTTACTTTAAAATTCGCCGTTCCCTTTTTAAGTTGGTGGACGAAATTGAGAGTCGTCAGCCGGATGCTCTCATTCTTTTGGATTATCCCAGTTTCCATTTTGCGCTCATAAAGACGCTTCTCAAGAGAAGGGGAGGCGACCTTAGGGTTCCGGTTTTTTACTATATTCCGCCGAAAGTCTGGGGAAGTCGTCCGAGAAGAACAGAGTTCATGGCGAAGGTTTTAGCTCAGGTTTATTGTATTTTTCCTTTTGAGCTACCGTTTCTTTTACAGCGAGGGGTCCCGACTTCCTTTTTTGGTAATCCGCTGGCTGACGAACTTCCTGTGGCTACGTCACGCAGTGAAGCCCGTGAACGTTTGGGTTTGAAAACTACTGAAAGTGAAGGCGAACGAACCGTATTGTTGATGCCGGGTAGTCGGCCTTCCGAATTGCGCCACCATTTTCCGATTGTATTGGAGGCTGCTGCGTTAGCGAGAGCCAAGATGGGCGAGGCTCACTCTGTTTGGACTTTGTTGATTCCACTTTCAGAGACCGTAGCTCCGGATGTCTGGTTTGCGCAGTACCGGGATGAATTGAAGCAAATGCGGGCTCAAGGTTTTGATGTTCGTCTGCTTCAGGGGCAGTCGCATTTAGCGATGATCGCGGCTGATGCGGGATTGATTAAGTCGGGTACGTCGACCCTTGAGGCGGCGGTTTTGGGCTGCCCTCATTCAGTCCTGTATCAGCTTCATCCCATCACGGTATTTTTCTATAGGAAGATTCTTGGCTATAAAGGCCCTGCGAGCTTGGTGAACCTTTTTGAGGGAGGACCTCAGGGAGACCGGCGTATCGTGCGGGAGTTTCTTGCGAAAGAGTGTCGCTCCGAGTTGTTGGCTGACTCCTTAGTCGAGTTACTTCGGGGGGGTCCTGCTCGAGAAGAAATGAAGGGACACTTTGCTCGATTGCGGGATCTTGTGATGGGCACGGGAGATTCTTCGGAGACCAAACAGGGCCCAAGTCGCATGATTGCGCGAGACATTCTTGCTCGAACTTTAAATAAGAAGGTCTCAGAGTGAACGGACTGTTCTTTGCGATCGCATCGCTACTCTGGTCATTCGTGAATGGAATCAGAAGGATCGTTCACGCTCGCCTGTTTCGAACGTCGAGTCGATTTCGTCCGGGAAAACGAGTGATCTCAGTTGGGAACTTGCAAGCAGGCGGTACGGGAAAGACGCCGCTCATCATTGCTCTGGCTCGACAGGCCGTGGCGAAGGGATTGAAGGTGGCCGTCCTCATGCGGGGTTATGGTGGGGCACTGGAAAAGTGTGGAGGGGTGATTCCGCCGTCGCCTTTGAGAGCGGGATCGATCGAACCTGAACTCTTTGGTGATGAAGCAGTTTTGATTCATCAAGCTGTGCCGGAGTGTTGGGTGGTTGTGGGTGCTGATCGAAAAGCGATGGTTCGAAAGGTCCAGCGGAAATATTGGGACAATCAACCTGCCGATCTGATTCTGCTAGACGATGGGTTTCAGAACTTGTCCATGGAAAAAGACCTGGAGCTCCTGTTGGTGACCTCTCATACTCTGTGGACTCGAGTGTTTAGGGACTTCACACTTTGGGCGCGTCTTGCTTCGAGTGTCCTATGGACAAAAGGAGAGAACCCCCCGTCTTGGCTACTGCGTTCGGGATTGCCCTTTGAGAGTTTGAAGGTTGTCTCCAGTCTGGCGACGGTGGAGCAGCGTGCCCGACGTTATCGCCTGGTCTGTGGTGTGGGTGATGCCGAGGATCTTCGGCGAAGCGCTGAGGCCGCCGGCTTTGTGATTGTGGATCAGGTGATTTTTCGAGATCACGCTCAGTATGAGTCCAATGTACTGCGGACCCTCTTGCATCGGTCGGCTGAAGAGGGTGTTAGACTTTTGACGACAGCGAAGGACTGGGTCAAATGGCGGGGAATAAGCTCGGAGCACGTGGATATTCTGGGGGTCGAATTGCAGCTTCCACCTCAGCTTCAAAAAAAACTCGATGAACTTTGGTGCTCGGACTCCCATCGACAAAATCCCGGCTAGTCGCTAAAATTCAGGGCGATGCTTCACCTGCGATATTTACAGCACTCCCACTTCAAATTCAGAAAACTCCTTTCGACGCGACGTCTGAAGGAGTTGTGTCTTTTGGGTGTGTGTACGGCACTGGGCTGTGCGAGTCCCGCGTTGCAGAAGGTGGTTTCGAGTGAGGAGTTGCGCCATGAGTTACCCGAGACGTTTCAAGGTAAACTCGACGTGAAAGAGGTTCCGCAACAGGAAAGTGTCACTACTCCTGTACTCACCGGAAAAACTGCGCGTAAGAAGAACGAGGAAAAAATAAAGCCCCGTAAAGAACCGATCACTTCTGCTGTTCAGAAGAAAGATTTCTACCTTCCGCGTGGGAGAGTGATCAATCCTATTTTACTCGGAGAAAAGCACATCTTTGATGTCAGCTACCTCGGAGTGGTGGCTGGTGGTTGCGAAATGGAAGTCATGCCAATGAAAGAGATCGGCGGAAGGAAGGCCTTTCATGTGAAGGGGACTTCTTTCAGTGGATCAGTTTTCAGTATGGTTTATCGAATCAATGATCGGATGGAGACCTACTTCGATCAGGAGAGCTTGGCCTCTTATCGTTTTCATATGTTTTTCGATGAGAGTAGTTACAGCGGTGATGCACTCCAGTTGGTCGATCCCGATAAACAGGAGAGTTTTTTTTGGAGTCGTACGAGCACTCCGTCTCGAGGTTTTCGGGAGAAGAAGCTCACGGAGTCCAATACAGGTTGGGTTCAAGATAGTTTTTCCGCTGTTTATTACGTGAGAACGTTGGCCTTGCGAGATGGGGACAGCTTTTCGTTCCCGCTCGTAGCAGAAGGGAAGCAGCTCGACGCAAAGGTTCAAGTTGTGGGGCGAGAAACCTATTCGGGACCCTCTGGAAAAATCAGAGCGATTAAGTTGAAGGTGGATATCCACTATCAAGGAATGTTGCAGAAAAGAGGCAACAGTTACATGTGGATTTCTGACGACGAAAACCGACAGATTCTGCGTTTGGATGCATCAGTGAAGATCGGAACGGTGAGTATATCGTTGAGGAACTGGATCCGCGGTCAGGGAAAGATAGAAAAAGCAGAAGCGTTTGATCGGAGTCTGTCGACTTCGGGATCAGGAGCACCAGAGTTGTGAGAATCTTGGTTCGCGCTCCTCACACGACTTCTGAGCACTTTCTTGCGTATCCTTTTTTTGTCGTCTTAAGGGAGAGATTTCCCACAGCCAAGATTACAGTAGTTTGTCCGGCACACCTCAAAGGACTTCAGTTCATGGCGTGCGTTGATGAAGTGTTGACTCTCCCTTGGATTAAGGACGAGGGGAGTAAGTGGCAGCGATTTCGTGCGTTGTTGAAGTCTGCCGCAGAGGTGGGGAAGGACCACTATGATCTGGGCTTTGTTCTGCCTTCTAGCCTCTCAGCAGCCGTGTGGATGAAGAGAGTTGGCGTCCGTCGAAGGGTGGGTTGGGCAGGAGAGGGACGACAGTTTTTCCTGTCTCAAGCAGTCTCCTCGTCTTTACTGGACTCGAGACATCGCGGTGATCACTATCTTAAACTTTTGTCAGCCGCCTTGAGGCGAGAGGAAAGTCAAGTTCCGGAGGCGGAGAGTTTTTGGTCTGCCCTGCCTGAAAATCCGCTTGACCCTCGAGTAGCAGGCTGGCGTGAGCGCTTTTGGGCTGATCATGAGTGGCCATCCCGATCCCAGAAAAAGCACAATTCCATTCCAGATGTGACCGTACCGTTTATGATCATGGCTCCATGGGGTGAGTCAGAAACGACGGCGTGGCCCATTCTTTTCTACCGCGATCTTCTACGTCGTATTTTGGATCAAACCTCTTACTCAGTGGTGGTGATTGGGAGCGCGGCGGATATTGCTCAGTCTCGCGAGCTTTTGGCTGGCTGGGATACTTCACGTGTGGTCGACGCGCTCGCGAGAGCTCCCTTGAATGAGTACGCTTCGCTTTTTGAACGCGCCGATCTCGTGATCAGCTCTGACTCTCCTTGGGCACATTTGTCTGCTCTTTGTTCGCCTGCGACGCAGCTCATTTGGGGGGGAGCCGATCCTTCACGAGTGCGACCGCTAGGTCCGGGGCGAGTACAGTTGGCAGTGCAGCCGGTAGAATGCTGGCCTTGCGATCGCCGAGTTTGCCTTCAATTAGGAAGTAAGAAGTTAAGCTGCCTCAAAGAAGTAAGTGTGGACACAGTGTGGGAGGAGATTCAGCGTGGACTCGAGTACGTTGTCACACGAAACGCTTCCGTCTCTTGAAGGACTCCGTGAGAAGCTGGGCCGCGAAGTTTCGGTGCTTCTCATTGTTCTCTCGCACTCATGGGGGCCCGCAGAGCAAGTTGCGGCCAACGATGCGAGAGACCTGGCCTCGGCCGGGATTCGGACCCGGGTTTTATGTCTCTCTGGCAGTCCCTTGCACCAGTTTTTGAAGCCGGAGGCTGGTCTTGAGATTGAAGTACTTCAAGAAAGAGTCTCAGGGCTTCGAGGGTGGTTGAGTTTACGAGATGCAGTGAAAGATGAGCTTCTTCGTGGGGTAAATCTGATTCACCTGCATCAGCCGGTTCTGTTGCCGCTGGTTGCGCCACTGATCTGGAGACGAAAAGAAGTGGGGTTAGTGCTCACACGTCACGCTCAAGATCTCCAGGAAGAGCAGGGTCCGTGGTTTCGTTTTTTGAGCCGACGTGTGGATTATTTCATGGTGACCAGTCAGACGAGCCGTCGCCAGGTACTTGCGCAATACCCACATCGTGAATCGCAAGTAGGAGTAGTGACACTCGGACTAGATTTTGATCGGTTCGATCCAGAAAAAGTGGACGCTGGAAAACAGCGTGCCGCTTGGGGGGCTGACGACTCGACGATTGTCATTGGAATGGTCGGAAGAATCGATCCGACGAAGGGACAAGCGACGTTGATTCGCGCTGCAGCGGGCCTCCATCGAAAAGGTGAGGACCACAAGCCCGATCTCAAGTTCGTGATTGTGGGCGAGGAGTCCTTAGGGAGAGTGTCCTCCTATCTTGAGGATCTGTCGGAAATGGTTCGTCAGTTTCGCTTAGACGGTAAAGTCCATTTTGCCGGGTACATGGAAGAGCTTCCTGCCGTGATGAGTGCATTTGATCTTTTTGTCATGCCTTCCCGTCGAGAGACTTTTGGACTGGTCGCCTTGGAGGCCATGGCCATGGAGTGTCCGATTGTCCTGTCCCAAGGGGAAAATGCCGCGGAGATTGTCGGAAAAGAAGAGTTCGGTCTCTTAATTCGGGCCGATGACGCTTTTGACCTTCAACGGGCGCTCAAACACCTTCTTGCCGACGAGGCCCTTCGCAAGAAAATGGGTAAGCGTGCGAGATCTCACGTGAAAAGGAATTACGATCGAAGGGTCCGGTTACTTCGCACCCTCGATGTTTATGACCGTGTGGTCGAAAGAAGGCGTATTTTGGCGCGCAATACCTGAGAATTTCAGGGTTTTTGCCTTTGACAAAGGTATCCAGGATTACCTATACCTCGGTGGCCCGCGTCAAGCGCCCTGGAATTGCTGCTTTGCGGCATGAGGGAGCGGACGAAGGCAAAGCGACTGGGTGAGTACTAGCTTCGGTTAGGGCTCGAAGGTCGTGATGAAAACTAAAGGAATCACTCAATCTTATGGTGGGTAAACAAACCGTGGAAGCTCAAGCTTCCAAGAACAAGCACAAACTTCCCGCGAATCAAAGCTGGATGGACGAATTCGCAGGTGACGAAGAGCTGAAGGACGCTCTCGACATCGCTGGGGAAGAAGAAACTTTCGCAGATCTTTTTGCTGCTTCTTTGCAGCAACAAGAGATCAAAGAAGGTGAAGTTGTTGACGGCACCGTCGTCAGCATCGGACCTGAATACGCAACCGTTGATATCGGTTACAAGTGCGAAGGTCTTGTTCCACTTCAAGAGTTCAAAGATGCTGAAGGCGTTGCTCACGTTGCAGTGGGTGAAGTTGTTCCTGTGTATTTGGAGCGCATGGAAACCGAAAACGGCTTCCTCCTTCTCTCGAAAGACAAAGCTGAAATCATTCGCGCTTGGGACGAAATCTCTGCAGCTTGCGAAAAAGATCAGTTGGTTGAAGGGGTTGTTATCGCCAAGGTTAAAGGCGGTCTCTCTGTTGATATCGGCGTGAAGGCATTCTTGCCTGGAAGCCAGATCGACACCAAGCCTGTCAAGAACCTCGATAAGTTCGTTGGCAAGAAGTACAAATTCAAAATCATCAAGTTCAACAAGAAGCGCGGAAATATCGTGCTTTCTCGTCGTGCCGTCGTTTCGCAAGAGCGCGAAATGCAGCGCGCAGAGACGCTCGCAAACCTCCAAGAAGGAATGGTTGTATCAGGTACCGTGAAAAACATCACGGAATACGGTGCATTCATCGATCTCGGTGGAATGGACGGATTGCTGCACATCACCGACATGAGCTGGGGCCGCATCAAGCACCCAAGCGAATTGTTCCAAGTGGGCGACGATGTAAAAGTCAAAATCTTGAAGTACGACCGCGAGAAAGAGCGTGTTTCGCTCGGCCTCAAGCAAGTCACTGCAAACCCATGGGACGAAGTCGAGTACAAGTTCCCAGTCGGTATGAAAGTGAAAGGCAAAGTCGTTAGCCTCAAAGACTACGGTGCATTCATCGAAATCGAAGATGGCATCGAAGGCCTCATTCACGTCAGCGAAATGTCCTGGACTGAGCGCGTGAAGCATCCTTCCAAAGTCGTCAATGTGGGCGACGAAGTGGAATGCAAAGTTCTCGAAGTGGATTCCAAGCAGAAGCGCATCAGCCTCGGCTTGAAACAGCTTCAGTCCAACCCATGGGATGAGCTCGAGCTCAAGTACCCAGTGGGTTCGATTATCGAAGAAGGCGAAGTCAAGTCTGTCACAGACTTCGGTGTGTTCATCGATATCGGAATGGGCATCGATGGCCTCGTTCACGTCAGCGATTTGGCTTGGACCAAGAAGTTCAACCATCCTTCCGAGAAGTACAAGAAAGGCGACAAAATCCGCGCTGTTGTACTCGGTATCGACAAGGTCAACGAGAAGTTCTCTCTCGGCGTGAAGCAGCTTGAGCGCGATCCTTGGGAATCTCTCAAGTCTCGCTACCGCATTGGCCAAGCGATCGATGGACCTGTGACCAAACTCACTGACTTCGGTGCTTTCGTTGAGCTCGAAGAAGGCGTGGAAGGTCTCATCTACGTCAGCGAAATCGCAGACCACCGCATTGAACGTCCAAGTGACGTTCTGAAAGCGGGCGACCGCGTTCGTGCCGAGATCCTCTCGATCGAACCAAAAGAGCGCCGCATCGGACTCTCGATCAAGCAATTGGGTCGTTCCGAAGAGCGTGCAAACTACGAAAGCTACATGGGTGAGCGTTCGAAGAAGACCTCTATGGGTGATCTCTTCGGCGACAAACTCAAAGCAGCTCTCAAGTCTGAAAAGGGTGGCAAAGAAGAGTAATCTTCTCTTGCTGCGCTCAATGCAGATTGAAAGGCCTCAGGGAGAAACTCCCTGGGGCCTTTTTTATTGTGGGCGTACGGTGTAGCTTCTGGGGAACTCAACCTGTTTTCACCGAGACGAGGTCGCCTCACGAATGGACCAGCAAAGCCCTACTCCTCCCCAGTTCTCAGAGCCAAAAAAAGAAGCGGTATCGGATTCCAAGGCGAGACCTTTGTGGTTTTCGCTGAGTGTGATTCTGGGACTTTCCGCCCTATTCTTCGCTATTTTTGTGGGAATTACCGGCACCCTGATGCTCGGAGATTTTCGGGAAGACGACCAGGAACATTCGGCGATCGGTTCCAAGCTTTTCTCAGAAGGTGGAGTTGGAATTATCGAGCTTGAGGGAGTGATCATGGACTCCAAGCGTTTTCTCAAGCAACTCCGAAAGTTCGAAGAAAGCCCACAAGTGAAAGCCGTGGTGGTCCGTCTGGATTCTCCCGGAGGCTCTGTCGCTCCTTCGCAGG
>JACCDO010038896.1_pt1 | contig 10704 bp, 12 predicted proteins | sample 7446101 | NCBI WGS metagenome assembly JACCDO01 (sample SAMN15323440, study PRJNA562643) | freshwater metagenome | isolation source: river surface water | place: USA:Blue River Watershed | collected 2017-08-16
AGCTTGGATGTGTTTGGTGTCCACGGCGTAGGCGGTATTTCTGGTGCATTGTTGACCGGTGTATTTGCTGACCCAGCATTAGGTGGTACAGGAGTTTGGGACTATGTGGCTAATGCGGTTACCCCTGACTACTCTATTGCCTCACAAGTTTGGATCCAATTTCAAGCAGTAGCAACGACATTGATCTGGTCTGGCGTTGTAGCGTTTATCGCCTACAAACTGGTTGATATTGTGATTGGCTTGCGCGTAAAAGAGGAAGAAGAGCGCGAGGGCTTGGATATCAGCTCACATGGTGAGTCTGCATACGAGTCTTAATCTTTCGATTAACCCCTCATTAGGCGGCCTATAGGCTGTCTAGTTTCCAGCGCGGGATCTCAGGATCCCGCGTTTTTCTTTTAATAATCTTACAATGGGAACATGGTCCCACATCTTATTACTGCCCTTAGTGGTCCTTTGCTCGAATTGGAGTCAAAGGTCCTTGAAGCAACCCCAACCATAGAGCGCTGGTTTAGGCTTGAATGGCAAGAACATACCCCGCCTTTTTACTGCTCAGTAGATCTGCGTAATGCGGGTTTTAAATTAGCCCCAGTAGATACCAACTTATTCCCTGGGGGGTTTAATAATCTCTCGCCGCAGATGTTGCCTTTAGCAGTTCAGGCTGCAATGGCCGCGATTGAGAAAATCTGCCCAGAGGCAAAAAATCTGTTGCTGATTCCTGAGCGTCATACTCGCAATACTTTTTATCTGCAAAACATTGCGCGCCTCTCTTCTATCTTGCGACAAGCGGGACTGAATGTCCGCCTGGGTACTTTTTCTGACGATATTAAAAAACCTACTTGGATTGAGTTGCCAGATGGCAATCGTCTATTGATGGAGCCCTTATCTCGTTTAGGTCTAAAAAAGCAACGTTTGGGTTTGAAAGATTTTGATCCTTGCTCAATTTTGCTCAACAATGATTTATCTGCAGGTATTCCGCCAATTTTAGAAAACCTGCATGAGCAATATTTACTGCCAGGACTTCATGCTGGGTGGCATGTGCGCCGTAAGTCTAATCATTTTGCTGCCTACGAGGAGGTGGCCAAGAAATTTGCCAAAGTCGTTGATATCGATCAGTGGATGATTAATCCATACTTCACTAGCTGCTCCAATATTAATTTTCATGAGCGCAAAGGTGAGGAAGAATTGCAAGCGGCGGTTGAGCAAGTATTGAAAAAGACGGCTAAGAAGTACCGTGAATATGGCATCAAAGAAAAGCCATATGCGGTTGTGAAGGCTGATGCAGGAACGTATGGCATGGGCGTCATGGTTGTAAACGATCCAGCGCAACTAAAGGGGCTCAATCGTAAAGACCGCAACAAGATGAGTGTTGTGAAAGAAGGTTTAGAAGTTAGTGACGTGCTAATTCAAGAAGGTGTTTATACCTTTGAGAAAGTGAACGAAGCGGTTGCTGAACCAGTCGTTTATATGATTGACCGTTATGTCATCGGCGGGTTCTATCGTGTTCATACCGATCGCGGACCTGATGAAAATCTCAATGCTCCGGGCATGCATTTTGTGCCATTGGCTTTTGAGCAAAATTCAATGCCAGATTTAGGGGCTAAGCCTGGTAGCGCAGCGCCGAATCGTTTCTATCTCTATGGTGTAGTGGCCCGTTTGGCTCTGTTGGCTGCCTCTCTAGAGCTTGAGAGAACCGACCCCGATATGGAAATAGCGTAATCATCTTCTTAATTTGATAGTCAAATATGGAGCTTCTATTTATTGCTGACCCTTTGGAATCTTTCAAGATTCAGAAAGATTCCACTCTAGCGATGATGCGGGCTGCACAAGAGGCTGGTCACCAACTTTGGTTCTGTCAAAGTCGCAATATCCTATGGAAAGAGAATGCAGTAGTTGCCGATTGCCAATCTTTAAGACTTTTACCTAGCCATTCTTCTTGGTTTGAGTTAGGCGCAATCGAAACACGAGCGCTCAATACATTTACAGCGGTTCTGATGCGAACAGATCCGCCATTTGATATTGAATATTTGAATACAACATGGCTCTTGTCAGCAGCACAAAGACAAGGGGCAAAGATCATCAATGACCCTGGCGCAGTGCGCGATCACTCTGAAAAATTATCTATCACTGAATTTCCAGAGCTCATTCCGCCCACATTGGTCACGCGCGAACTTAGTGCTGTGGAAGATTTTCATCGCACCCATCAGGATATTGTGATTAAACCCCTTGATGGCATGGGCGGCATGGGGGTGTTTAGAGTGGGCGCTGATGGTCTAAATCTTGCCAGCATTATTGAAACCTTAGGTGAGAATGGTTCGAGAACGCTGATGGTTCAACGTTTTTTACCTGAAATTGCGCAGGGTGATAAACGTGTATTGCTTATTGGTGGCGAGGTTGTGCCTTTTGCTTTGGCGCGCATTCCTCAGGGCAGCGAAATTCGTGGCAATTTGGCGGCGGGGGGTAAAGGGGTAGCTATGCCTCTGAGTGCTAGCGAGAGAAAAGTGGCTGAAAAATTGGCTCCCATTTTGAACCAGCGCGGTTTATTCTTAGTGGGATTAGATTTAATTGGTGGCTATCTGACGGAGATTAATGTCACTAGCCCAACTTGTTTTGTCGAAATTACTGCGCAAAGTAATTTTGATGTTCCGCAGTTTTGGTTGAAGGCCCTCGAGAGGACATTGTCATAACATGGCTGGAATCGTAATCGTTGCACATACTCCTATTGCTAGCGCAATGTTAAGTTTTGCTGAGCATACATTTGGAGTGGTGCCAGAGCGTGTAAGGGCAGTAGATATTCCACCTCACGAAGACATTAAGGCGAGTTTCGATCGCGTTCTGAAGGCAGCATATGGCGTAAATGCGGGGAATGGGGTCTTAATATTGACGGATGTGATGGGCGCAACACCAGCCAATGTGGCAACCAAGCTTGAGACTTTGGGGCCACTATCTGGATTAAATGCACCAGTAATTGTGTTGGCAGGTTTAAATCTCCCGATGTTGATGCGTTGCATTTCCCATCGCGGAGAGGATTTAGAAGAGATTGCTAAAAAAGCCCTTGCTGGTGGACAGCATGGCATTTTGCGTTTGGGTGCGAAAGTAGATCAGGAATAGATCAACAATGATGGCAAAAAGCGGAGAAAGTAATGCCGGTTGCAGAGATTGAGATTATTAATAAGTTAGGCCTGCATGCCAGGGCATCAGCAAAGTTGTCCCAATTGGCGGCACAGTTTCCTTGTGAAATATTTTTGTCACGAAATGGGCGTCAAATTAATGCCAAGAGCATTATGGGCGTCATGATGTTAGCAGCTGGAATTGGTAGTACCGTAACCTTAGAGACGGTTGGAGAAAGAGCGGACGAGGCTATGGAGGCCTTAACGGCATTAATCAATGATCGCTTTGGAGAGGGCGAGTAAGCATGACTTTTGCTTTGCACGGAATCCCGGTATCCAAGGGCATTGCTATTGGCAAAGCAGTTTTGATATCTCGTGCAGCCTTAGAAGTAAGTCATTACTTAGTTGAGCCTGGAAAAGAACAAGCAGAGGCCCAAAAACTCTTAGATGCTTTCCAACAAGTCCGCCTTGAATTAGATCAATTGCGAATGGCATTACCCAAAGATGCTCCTCAGGAGATGGGTGCATTCTTGGATGTTCACGCTCTCATCTTGGCAGATCCTGCTTTGGCAGAGAAGCCGATCAAGCTGATTCACACTCAAAGATTAAATGCCGCATGGGCTTTGACCACGGAGTTAAATGACCTACTAGAGCAATTTGCAGAGATTGAAGATCCTTATTTAAAAGAGCGTGCCAATGACATTCGTCAGGTTGCTGAGCGCGTTATTAAGGCGCTCAATGCTCAAAAAGGCTCGCATCCAGAAACTGAATTTTTACCTTCAGGTGATATGGAAGTGGAGTCCATTATTGTGGCTCACGATATTGCCCCCCACGATATGCTGCGCTTTAAAGAGCATGCATTTATTGGTTTTGTGACAGATCTAGGCGGCAAGACATCTCACACCGCCATTGTTGCTCGTAGCATGGAAATACCCGCTGTTGTTGGGGTGCGTCATGCCAGTGAAATGATTCGTCATGGGGATTGGTTGATTCTCGATGGCGAGCAGGGCATTGTGGTGGTTGCGCCTGATGAGCAGTTGTTGGCAGAGTATCGTAAGTTGCAAGCTCAAGTTAGCAAAGAAGCTCGCAAGTTACAGCAATTAAAGCATGCAAAAACTGAAACTTTGGATAGAGTAGATATTGAATTATTTGCCAATATCGAATTGCCAGAAGATGCAGAGCAAGCGGTAAAGCTAGGTGCTGTAGGCGTCGGTTTATTTCGATCTGAATTTTTGTTCATGGATCGCAAGCAAGCGTTACCTGATGAAGAGCAGCAATATCAAGAGTATCGTCGCGTAGTCGATTTGATGTACGGTCTACCGGTGAATATTAGAACGATCGACGTTGGCGCGGATAAGGCTTTGGGTGCTGGCGGTAGCGATGTTTCCCAGACTGGCACTTCACCCTTGGGCCTTCGTGCTATCCGTTGGTCATTAACTGAACCAGAAATTTTTCTTACCCAATTGCGGGCAATTTTGCGAGCATCCGCTCATGGTCAAGCGCGCATTATGATTCCGATGTTGGCGCATGCTAAAGAGATAGATGAAACCTTCCGGTTGATTGAAAAAGCAAAGCAACAATTAATACAGCGCGGTCAGTCGTTTAATCCAAACATACAGATCGGCGCCATGATTGAAATACCGGCTGCTGCTTTAGTTTTACCTTTGTTTATTGATCGTTTTGATTTTTTGTCTATTGGAACGAATGATTTGATTCAGTACACCTTAGCGATTGATCGTGCAGATCATGCAGTCGCTCATCTGTATGATCCGCTGCACCCAGCAATTTTGAATTTGATGGCAAACATCATTGATCAAGCAAAACGTGCAAATGTACCAATCGCTGTTTGTGGTGAGATGGCGGGTGATCCGACTTTAACGAAGTTGCTTCTAGCGATGGGTTTGACTGACTTCTCAATGCACTTCAGCCAGCTTTTATTGGTTAAGCGTGAAATCTTGCAGGCCAATGTCGGCATGCTAAAGGCCCGCTTCCCTAGAGTTTTAAAAGCCTATGAGCCTGAGGCTCAGGCAAAAGCATTAGAGCGCCTATTGGCTTAGATCCTGGCCTTTTAGAGGCCTTTGCCGCAGACAGGGCAGTCTGGATTGCGAGCAATATGAAGTTGGTCTACTTGTGTGGTGCGTGCATTCCAAAGCAACATGCGTCCCATTAAGGGCTGTCCAAACTGAATGAGCACTTGCAACGCTTGTGCGGCCTGAATAGCTCCAATAATGCCTACTAGCGGAGAAAATATTCCCATGCTTGCACAACTCACTTCTTCAAATGTTTCATCGGGTGAAAAGATGCATGCATAGCATGGTGATTGATGCTGGCGAGGATCAAAAACGGATACCTGACCATCAAAACGAAGAGCAGATCCAGAAACTAAAGGTTTTTGATGTTTGACGCAGCTAGCGTTAATCATCTGCCGTGTTTTGAAATTATCTGTGCAATCTAAAACAATATCTACGCTAGGCAATAAGTTATCTAAAAGTGATGTATCTGCTTTGGATTGAATGGCATGAACTTGTGTATTGGGGTTTAGTTGATGCAAAAAATGCTTGCCAGATTCAACCTTGCTTTTTCCAATCATGGCTTCGCTATGCATAATCTGGCGCTGCAGATTGGTTAGGTCAACCTCATCATGATCTACTAAGGTAATTTGGCCTACTCCGGCAGCCGCTAAGTACGGTGCGGCAGCACTCCCTAAGCCACCTGCCCCAATCACCAAGGCATGCGCATTTAATAACTTCTCTTGACCTTCCACATCAATATCCTCAAGCAATAAATGCCTTGAGAAACGAAGTAACTGCGCATCATTCATTTACAGCCTTGAAATCCTATTCAAGCTTGGAGGAAGAGCGTTTTACCGGTTGCCCATTGATAAAGGCAACGGCTTGGGAGAGCATGAAGTCGTCAGCACTTCCGAGTTCAGGAGGTTTCTTATTTTTTTCCTTCTCTTTTTCTTCAGGAGTTTTCTTTGCATTTTTTTCTTCAATGCGTTGCAACTCCTCCAGGCGACGTTGCTCACGTTCTTTGATGAGCTTGTCTTCTGCTGATTGTTTATTGCGAAGATGTTTCTCACTATCAATTTCGCGGGTGATCAGAACGTCATCAGGGTCACCATCTTTGTTCTGATCTACTGGAATATCAGGCTTAATGCCATACGCCTGAATAGATTTACCGCTAGGTGTGTAGTAATACGCAGTAGTGATTTTCAACGCTGAGTCATTAGTCAAAGGGCGCACTGTTTGCACAGATCCCTTACCAAAAGTAGTCTTGCCAATAATAGTGGCGCGTTTATAGTCTTGCAGTGCGCCTGCCACGATTTCTGAAGCTGACGCTGAATACGCATTGACTAAAACCACCATTGGAAGTTTTTTGTACATGGCTGGAACGCCTGCAAGGGGGTCACCTGGTTCATTGAGGCGATACATTGCTGGCGTTGCGTTGAAGATTTGCTTCGAGTCTGGGGCCTGTCCTTTGGTGGAAACAATCACGGCATCAGCAGGCAGGAAAGCTGCAGCCACACCCACCGCCCCTTGCAATAAACCACCGCCATTGTTGCGTAGATCCAGGATGATGCCTTTCATTTTGGGATCTTGGTTGGCGAGGTCGATTAATTTTTTAGCTAGATCGGGAATGGTGCGTTCTTGAAAGCTGGTAACGCGGACCCAGGCAATATCGTTATCCAAGATTTTGGCTTTAACGGATTGCACTTTGATTTCTGCGCGAGTAATGGTTACAGGAAAGCTTCGCTCTTCACTCTTGCGAAATACCGTCAAAGTAATTTTCGTACCAGGTGTGCCACGCATTGTACGAACTGCTTTATCTAGTGACATGCCGCGCACGGGCTTATCATCGAGTCGTGTAATTAAATCACCAGCTTGGAGGCCAGCACGCGCTGCAGGACTATCTTCAATTGGATTTAATACCTTAACAACACCATCCTCTGAGGTGATTTCAATACCTAGACCGGCAAACTTACCAGAGGTTTGCTCCTGCATTTCAGCAAAGTCTTTTTTATCCAAAAAGGTCGAGTGAGGATCAAGGCTGCTAACCATCCCCTTAACGGCATCGGTTAGTAGTTGCTTATCTTCAATAGGCTCTACATATTCACGCTTGATTTGTGCAAATACATTAGACAGTGTGCGTAGCTCATCTAAAGGAAGCTGGGATCCTTGCTGGGCGGTCGCCGAGAGCTGTATGGTCGCAGCTACACCTGCAATTAAGCCAACAGCGATGAGAGCAAAGTTCTTTAGAAATTGACGCATGTTTTACTTATTCCAAATAAAAGTGTTGAATTGGCTTGAGGTTGTCATCCAATTCATAGACGAGTGGCACACCATTAGGGACATTCACTTCCATGATGGCTTCGTCAGACATTTGATCTAAATATTTGATCAAGGAGCGAATGCTATTGCCATGAGCAACTAGTAATACGCGCTTGTTGGCTTTCAGTGCAGGAGCAATGGATTCGTTCCAAAGTGGAAGAACGCGTTCCACGTTGTCCTTGAGGCATTCTCCTAGAGGTATATCAGCCGCATTTAATTTGGAGTAGCGACTATCGTTCTTAGGGTTGCGCTCATCTTCAATTTCTAGCAATGGTGGTCTCACATCATATGAACGACGCCAAATATGCACTTGCTCATCACCATATTTAGCTGCGGTTTCAGCTTTATTAAGTCCAGTGAGCGCTCCATAGTGGCGTTCATTTAACCGCCAGCTATGCACCACCGGAATCCACATGAGATCCATTGTGTCTTGAACGTTCCAAAGCGTTCGAATGGCGCGTCGTAGCACCGATGTATAGGCAATGTCGAACTCATAACCCGCTTTTTTGAGGTTTGCACCTGCAGTGAGGGCTTGTTCAGCACCTTTGGGGGTTAAGTCAACATCCGCCCATCCAGTAAAGCGGTTTTCAAGGTTCCAGGCGGATTCGCCATGACGAATAAGGACAAGTTGTTTCATAGAGCCATTCTATAATCCGGTGATGAACTTTCTCACGCAAATTGATAATTTAGCGCTAATTGCCCTATTACTTGTTTCGGGCGCAGCGCTTTTCCTGCCTACATTATCTACGCTTATTAGTGGAAAAGGCTTATCGCCCACTGAGGCCACGATTTGGATTAATCGTCGCAAAGCCCATGTTTTGGATTTGAGGACTGAAGAAGCATTCAAAGAAGGGCATTTGCCAGGAGCTAGGTTGGCCAATGCTGCCAATCTTGAGGGAGCCATTGAGGCATTGAAGCTGGATCGTAAAAGACCATTGGTGCTGGTATGTAATACGGGCACCCAGGCTCGTAAGGTCATTACTCAAGTGCAAAAGCTGGGTTTTTCAGAAGTTGGTGTTTTAGAGGGCGGCGTTCAGGCGTGGAAAAGTGCTGCCCTGCCGCTAGTAAAGTAGAGAAGCTATGCCTCAAGTAACGATGTACAGCACGCAAGTTTGCCCATACTGCGTTATGGCTGAGAAGCTATTGATTAAAAAGGGCGTAAACCAGCTAGAAAAGATTTTGATTGATCGAGATCCTTCGCAGCGCGAGATTATGATGAATCGCACTGGGAGAAGAACGGTTCCGCAAATTTATATTGGCGATACTCATGTTGGCGGTTACGATGATCTTGTAGCTTTAGATCGAGCCGGAAAACTGGATCTTTTATTGGCTTAAAAACTGAAAGAAAGTTTGCAATGACAGAAACATCTTCTGCTTCAAATGAGGCGAATACAGAATCTAAAGATCCTTCATTTCGTATTCAGCGCATTTACCTAAAGGATCTCTCTTTAGAGCAGCCTAACGCTCCTGAAATTTTTTTAGTGGCTGCTGAACCCCAAGTACAGATTGAGGTTGATATTGCCGTTAAACCACTTAGTGATGAGCTGTACGAGGTGGTATTGAGTGCAACAATGACAACACGTGTTGATGGCAAAGTACTCTTTTTGATTGAAGCAAATCAGGCTGGTATTTTTGAATTCCAAAATATTCCTGCAGAGCAAATTGATCCAATGTTGGGTATTACTTGCCCAACCATTTTGTTCCCGTACTTACGCTCGAATGTTGCTGACATCATTAGCCGCGCTGGCTTCCAACCTATCCATCTCAATGAAATCAATTTTCATGGCATGTATGAGCATCGTCTGATGCAAGCACAGCAGGCTGCCGGAGAGAAAGCTGACGGCAATGCGAGTGAAAGCAAAATCATTCTCCCCAACTAAAAATTTCAAGCATAGTCACCCACTATGAAAGTGACATTGTTAGGCGCTGGTGCATGGGGAACGGCGATGGCTGTGCAAGCAGCACGTCACCTTCGTGCGGAAGATGTGTGCTTATGGTCTCGTAATGCAGAGCAACTGCAAGCAATAGCAAAAAGTGGTGAAAATCATTTATATCTTCCAGGTATCCCGCTTCCTAAAAATTTACTGCTTGAGAGTGATTTTGCAGCAGCGGTAAAGCGATTGGGATCAGATGACCTGCTAGTGATTGCAACCCCAATGTCTGGGCTTGCGCAAACAATGGCGCAAGTGCTTCAGGTTGCGCAGCATCCGCTAAACATTATTTGGCTTTGTAAGGGGTTGGAGCCTGCTACAGCTCTACTACCTCATCAAGTTGTCGAGCGAGAAAATCATTTGCACGGGCGCGGTCTTAAGCATGCTTTTGGCGCATTATCTGGACCGAGTTTTGCCCGTGAAGTTGGGGCAGGGATGCCGTGCGCATTAACCGTGGCAAGCACTAGTGAGCAACTTTGCAAAAGCGTGCAAGCAGCCTTTCATCATGACAATATGCGCGTTTACTCCAGTGATGATTTGGTAGGCGTTGAGTTAGGTGGCGCAGTAAAAAATGTTCTCGCTATCGCAGCAGGCATCGGTGATGGTTTGAAGCTGGGCTTGAATGCGCGAGCAGCAGTGCTTACTCGTGGTTTAGCAGAGATGATGCGATTAGTAAAAGCGGCGGGCGGCAAATCTGAAACATGTATGGGCCTTACTGGTGTGGGCGATTTGATCTTGACGGCAACCGGTGACCTATCCCGCAATCGTCGCGTAGGTCTTGAACTGGCAGCAGGCAAATCTCTCGATCAAATTCTGTCAAGTTTGGGGCATGTTGCAGAAGGTGTTTTGTGCGCTGCAGCCGTTGGCGATCTTGCAAAACGGTTGAATGTCGATATGCCAATTACAGCGGTAATGGGCGAAGTACTTGCTGCAAAGCTTACCCCTAAAGAGGCATTAAAAAAGCTGATGGGCCGCGACCCAAAAATGGAAGTCTAATTGTCTGGCGGGACTCTGTTTATTTGCCGCCGACCAGTCCGTTTTGTCGCCACGCCTCATACACCACGATAGCTACCGTATTTGATAAATTAAGGCTACGACTGCTATTTTGCATTGCTAATCGCATTTGATTTGTGATCGGAATTGCATTGCGTACCTCATCGGTAATGCCTTTGGTTTCTGAACCAAACACAAAATAGTCGTTAGGCGAGTATTTGCCTTCATGAAATTTGCCAGACCCTTTGGTAGTCAATGCAAACAAATGCTGTGCATCCGGTTTTTCATTGCTTAAAAAATCTGACCAATTTGCATGCACCTTAACGCTGGCATATTCGTGAT
>JACCDO010849233.1_pt1 | contig 10703 bp, 8 predicted proteins | sample 7446101 | NCBI WGS metagenome assembly JACCDO01 (sample SAMN15323440, study PRJNA562643) | freshwater metagenome | isolation source: river surface water | place: USA:Blue River Watershed | collected 2017-08-16
AACTCCTTGTCACGAGGAAGCGGGTTGTTACTTCTCGCAATACTTATGAATGAATCTTTGACACTGTTCAGTTTAACATTGCTCCTTGTTATGCCATCGCGTTTTACACCATAACAATTGTTTATACATATTGCGAGTACCGCGAAAACGATGATCCAGTGCATCACCAGTGCATCAGGTATGCTTAATTTACAAATTTTGTAATACAAATTACAAAACCAAAAAACCGGTCCTAAAATCTAGTTGATAAAATCTAGAAAATAGTGTATTTTGAACTTAAATACTATTCAAATTCACAACACTCATCTACAACCTTAAATGGTTTCAACAGCAAGAGAAAGCTTCTCCTCCCTTTTACGATGGGCCTACTCATGGTACCTACCCTAACTCAATGAAGTAAAAAAAAAACTCATCAAAAAGTTATCGTATAATTGGGCTTGTTTTGCGATAATTTTCTGTAGATACTTATCTCATAGGCTCAACAAGTGTCATATAGTGATAAATAATTAGTAGCTACTGATAAAATAATATAAAAATGAGTGGAACATATAAAAATATACCAAATGTAGTTTTAGGTGATATGGCAACATTTAATATGCAGCATGGTTATGTTGAAGCCATTGTTCGTGGTATGCGATCTGGTTTTTTACAGGATACTGAATACCATCATATCACTCAATGTGATAATTTAGATGATTTAAAATTAGCATTACAAGATACTGATTATGGATACACAATTAGTAATGAATCACATATAACACCTGTAATAATTGAAAATAAAGCACTACAAAAATTAGTGACAGATTTCCAATATGTAAGGGCACAAGCAGTTGAACCTTTATCAACATTTTTAGATTACATTTCTTATGAATATATGATAGAAAATGTAATGTTGTTATTACGTGGTACTTTAAGTGGTAGAAAAGTTGATGAATTAATTGCACAATGTCATCCATTAGGTATGTTTAAAGAATCAACAATGCGTACAATTCCTACTTTTGAAGCTAATGCTCGTGGATATGCCGAATTATATGAAGTAGTTTTAGTTGATACACCTATTGGACCATATTTTCAAAAATATTTAGATCAAACATCAAATAGAGTTAGTGCTGCATCTGATGTACGTAATATTTTAGAAGAAATTCAAATTGAAATACTAAAAAGTTCTATAATGAAATTGTATTTAGAAGACTTTTATGCATTTTGTGAAAAAATGGGTGGTGTAACTGCTGATATTATGTGTGATTTACTTAGAGCTAAAGCTGATCGTAATGCTATTAATATTACTTTAAATTCATTCAATACATCATTAAATGATGCTGTCATGCGTGAAACTGTAAGACGTAATTTATATCCTGCAATAGGATACTTATATCCTGCTGGCACAGAATTATTAGTAAAAGTTGATGAGGATGTTAAATTAGGTCAAGCATTATCATATTATCCACTTTATAAATCTATATTTGAAAAGTTTCTTAATTCATCACCTGAAGAATTTTCAATTGATGATGAATTTTTTAAAGGTGAAGTTAGATTATATGAATTAGCTTTTGAATCACAAATGCATTTTGGTGTATTTTATGCATTTTTTAAGTTAAAAGAACAAGAAATTCGTAATCTTGTTTGGATTAGTGAATGCATATTACAACGTAAAAAAGATCAAATAAATAAATTTATTCCAGTATTTTCATCAGCTGCTGAATGGCGTTGTGATACTACTAGAAAATCTGCTGGTGCTGGTCATTAAACATATATATTGAATTTTGATAGTAAATAATATACGTAATCTTTTTATTCGCTATTTTATTTCTATAAGGGTAATTTGATGTCACATATCCCAGGTATCTCAAATTCGGCGATGCGGGCATAGTCCGACTGTACATACATGTGCATCAGCTCGAACTGCCTAGTCACAGATAACGATAGGTACTCTTGACAGCAATTAAGTTAGTTGGCAAAATCGCAACACCGATTAAATTGACTTGTAAGGCGGTGTATTGTGCTGATACATTGAAGTAACACCTAAATAGTGCGTTTAGTTGTTTATTATTATTATTGTTGGTAAAAGATTATTCATAGTTGCACTATGAACTCATTATTATTAATCACGTTGTTATTTTGTAGTTTTATTGTATATTCTTGTGCATTTGTAACGTATCAATCTAAATTGTCAGTTAGAAATCACATAGTTGTAATGAGTAATGAAAAATTAAATGATCCAAAATTAATAGAATTTATGCAAGGAGCTGGTGGTAAAAAGATTTGGAAAGGAACAAGAGATATATTAACAAGAAGAAAACAAGTACCATCAAGTGAATATAATGCTATTGATGTTGTAAAAATATGTGTTGAAGCTTTAAAATGTAATGATGATCCTCAACTTGATCATGGGGCATGTGTTGTATTAGAATTTAAATCTCCAAATGGACCCTTGTCTGATCAATCATTAGATCCTGCAGCTTATGGATATTTTTTAAGATCTTCCGAGTATCAAGCACTATTAGATTTTAAAGACTATGAAATATTTGGTGATTCAATTCCTATAAGAGATAGTCTATCTATTAAACAACCTGTTAAAATAATAGGTTGGACTACTGGATCTAATCCTGGTGAAAAGATATTTGACTTTTATTTAACTAAAGTAAATGATAAATGGTTAATAGATGTGATTTTACTAAGGTGAGTTGATGTTTACAGAAAAGATAGATTGATAGTGTATTTATATACAATTAAACTTTTCCTAATCTTTATACAAACTATTTATAATAACTATTTTGATCCCGGTAATTTACTATATGCATATAAAAAACCTGCACATGTTGCTAATGTTATGAATATAATACCTTCAACTGTCATTTTAGTATCGAAAAAGATAAATCCTAATATAGTAATTGGAACTTTATTCAACGAACCTACTATAGCATATGTAGTTGCTGATGTAGCTGCTACACACCATAATGATGCGAAATTCAAATAAAATCCAATAAATGCACATACCAAATTAATGAACAAGAATTTATATGTCATCAAACCAGGATCATTAATGGCTCGACCAATTTCACCCGAAAGGATACAATAAGGTAATAATATAAAAAAAGATAAAAGATTGTTATAATAAATCTTTTCCCATGTTTCCCATTTTATTTTATTACTAGCATGTCTCATAAGTAATACGTAAGAGGATGTACAAAAACAATTTAAACCTAGAAAAAAATAACCAATAAGATTAAACTCTAAATCATTACTCCCAGCAGCAACTGCTGCAATAGTCATTAATATGACAGAAGTTATAGTTAACATTGTAGTTGATTCCTTAAATATATATGCCTCTCCAAATACTGTTAATAAATTGGCACAATTTTTAGTAACTGTTACCATTGGAACATTAACATAAATTAATGATAAAAATCCTGTACAAAGCATACCTATAAACATTATATTAACCGGTAGCCATTGTTTTGCTTTATTATAACTAAATGATGAATAATTAATAATTTTTGCTGATCGAGCAAATTCAGAAAATATAACTGCAAATATACATTGAAATGCAATTATTGATATTTGAGGCAAATTACTTTTTGATTCTGGTGGAATAGATGTAGATATAAATTTATTTCCTAATATCATTGATACTGAACAAAATGTATACATAAATATAGACAATATTCCATTTATATTACCATCCTTTGGTAATATTGTAATTGGTAATTCATTACTTTGTGAATCTTTTAATAAATTAACAAAGGATGACACACTCATTTAACTTTTGCAAACTATCAGCATCAACGCGGGAAATGCGACTAGGATGTGGTTTGTTAAATAGTGAAAAGTTTTACTGAGGTTGATCAATTTACCGGCCCTCACTTAACAAACTTTAAAAAGTTGGAAGAAAGTGGAAGAGTATCGAAGATAAATTAGTGTAAATAATAGTATTATTAATAATAATAATAACGACTAGTTTCGATTACAATTGCATCTTGGAAGAATCAGAACATACTAAATAAATATATATAAGCTGGTTTATCCATAAAGTAGTCACCACTAAAAATAATTACATTTTGAGTAATGTTCTCGAAGGATTTTAGTGGATCATAATGGGGCCGGACAGAGTGTGCTGATGTGGTTTTTTGGCGGAAAAACTTCAATATTCAACTTTCTTCAACAAAACTTAAAGTCTAAATTGTAGGGTAATATTTTCATTTATTGTAATGGTTTGTTACTTTTATTGGTTAATTACATTGAATTCATTGATAATTATTCATGGTTTTACATCTATACCATCCTTTTACAATGAATATGGATATGGCATTAAAAAAACATTTGATAAACCAATAAATCCGGTAAAATTAAGTATTATACCTACTGCAGTACTAAATTTTGCTCCATGGTTAGAATTACATCATATTATAGCAATTTTACCAAATAAAAAAGATGATACTTTACCTCGTGGAGTGTTTGCACTTGATTTTACACCTATTGATCAAGCAAATCCAAATACAATACTAAAACTACTAAGTGGTAAAAATGTTCCTGCTGAAGTAAGAGTTCGCTATATAAGTAGTGTTGTACCAGTTGAAGTAAATGAAAAAATTAAAGAAACCTGGGGTCAAATATGTACGATATATAATCCATTACAAAGCAAAGAAATTACAGAATTAACACTTACAGATCCTGTTGAAGATGAAGATATGCAATATATACAAAAAATGGCTGAAAGAATTAGAAAAAAATGGAGTGGTACTTATCCAACGATGAATTTTTATAATCATAATTGTCGAAATTTTTCTAAATTTTGTGCAGATTTTATTAAGCGTTGTGAAGTTTGTGAATTAGAAAATAGTGCAGAATCGTTAATAATGTAAATTGAATTAGAATGTACTATAATTGTATAATTATTAATATATATTTAAATAATAATTAGGAGTAAATTTTTAATTTTTGTCTTAAATCACACACACATTAACAGTACATCATAGATTAATTGATATTTGTTCGTTTAGACCACATAGTACGAGCATTAATCATGGCAGCAACAACTCTTTCGCCCTCACCGACAGCTAAACAGTCTTCAAAACCAACCAACATTAATGGTTCACCATCTCTTGGACCACATAGACCACAGAAATTATTGGTGCAATTGGCACGGGTACCACAGCAACAACAATAAGTTTCACATGGAACATATCTTACACGATCACCACATGTGCTTGGGAAGTAACATGCCATGCATTCGTTACATCCTTGAGAACAAGGGACACAGCAAAAGACATGTTTAACTTCACCAGCAAATGGTTTTGGTGCACCTTGTAGAAGCAATGTCCAGTGTAAACAATCTCTGACATCATAATAGCCACGATCATAATATGATTTTTCAACTAAATCAACAAAGCAACATTCCATGCAGCAACATGTGCAATTCTTAGAACAACTCTTTGCAACAATTGGTGGAGCAAGTTTAAAACAGTAACATATTGGCACATTTTGTTCAATACCATTTTCTAATATTCTAAAGTAGCGTCTCTTAGTTGAAGACGCACATGGGTAGGCGAAAAATGATGCTGAATGTAATACTTTGATTACTCCTGGACGTTCAGTTGTAATACCAATATCTGTACCTGGTGGATCACCTGGTGATAACATAATAGTCTTGGAGGTGTCTACACCATTTGAATCAACGGTTGCCATAGTGACTTAACGGGGGAAACGGACACAAGGATACTTTACTTTTTTTTCTTTGAGGCCGATATCAACAACTCGTTGCCCTAACCAATGTTTGACTTAAAGTGAATAAAAAAAATGATAAATGATTAATGATTAATTAAAACACATAATTTGATAAAATTTGTTCAATGTCGTTGTTATAAATGAGTCATCTTTCGAATAACTCTTTTCCAGAGTCAATCTACGGTTGGCCCGCAACAGAGACAAGATTAATACAATATCTATTGCCTTTGCGATCTGGTAAATTATGTCCTATTAGAAAGTTGTAAGTTAGTGTTGTATATTTATTGATAAAGTTAAAAAGAAAACCTAAGTGAGTGCCAACTAAACTAACTGCTTCGCCATTATCTAGACATCTAACATTATCCCAGACAACTTCTTGATCACGAAATGATGGCCAACCATGTGATCTAGATTCATCAATAAATTCTTTAAATGTTCTTCCTCTAGGAGCAATAAACAACGGTTTACCACTTACACTATCATAAAATGTTATTTCTCCTGAATCAGCATTTACTTCTTTCAAGAAATTAGTACTTAACCAGTATCCTGAATGTTCAGCATAATGACGATTGTAGCAACATATACGATCAGCTGTGGAGTAATCACAATTCCATCGTAAATTCTTCATCACAGGAGTTTCACAAGTTCCGTGAGCTTTTGTTGACATTACTTCTTCAGTACAATATATTGGATATTTTGAAGCATCCATTCTAGTTTCTTTCTTTGATTGAATACCTCCCACTTTGTTAATATTATAGTATGCAAATGATAGATGTAATAAAGTTATTGTTACTAATAAAAACAGAAGCATAACAAAAACACTCTGTTTCTTCTTGCTGTTCTTCTGAAAAATAGATATGATGTTAAGACTAGCTCTGTAAGTGATCGAGCTAGAGTCTTAGTATACAACGAGTGGTGAGAAGTAACGACTCAGAGTTTTTCTATTTTCGCTGAATCAGATTTTTTTTGCAGAATTTTTAAGCGAGAAAACTAAATTTTTAAAAATAATACCATGAAAATCTGAAATAGTATTATCAAGAGTAAACCATAAAATAGTCATGTTGTGTAGAGACAATAGTATATTATCGTACTTGTGTTGCCAATTCAAATGCAAATGCTGATATTTTACATTATTCACTTTTTATTATTCTTATTTCGAATTAATAATGCCACTACAAGTGTTCATAATGATAAAGCTGTTTTATCAGTGTCAAATAATCTGATCTATCGTATAAATCATGAGTGTTATTGTTTGTTGAACAGTTATGAATATTATCATACTATTTATGATAATGCTTTTTTTAATGATATACGTCTATTGATATCAAAACATAAAAGCTTATTGATCATTTTTACTCCAATATTATTTCCCATTCATGAACTTGAACATTTTCCTCAAGAAAAAGAAGATGTTGTGATATTATTTGATAAATCAAAATCAAATAAAGTAATAAGTCTTATACTTACTCATTCAACAACTAGTATAGATTTCTTAGATAATTATTGGAGAAAATATAGTGAATGTGGACTTATTGATTCATTATATTTAGCATTAGAATCATATTTAATACAGCATAGTAACAATCAGCATAATCATAATATCACCAATATATATTTATGCAAAGATTATAATAAAAATACAAATACATTGAATGAGAACAGAAGTATGGAGAATATTCTTTTTATCGATAACTTTAAATATAGTTATCAAAATAATATGCCAATAAAATATTTCCGTAATAATGATTTTACGGATAATATTCGTAATAATTATAATAAATCATTTTATTTTCAAGTTCCTGTGCATAATGTCTATGATGTAGTTGATTATTTCCCTTTAACAGATAAGTGTATATTCAATGAAAAAATTAAATCTTTAATGAAACAAGAAATATATTATGTTTCAAAGAATTATAGTATCGATGTTCACTTCACCAATACATCAATCAGCAAAGTATTCAATAATATAAGAGAATCGTCATCTTATATAACATTATATCAACATAAAATTAAAATGTCCAGCGTTTTAAATACTCTTCAGGGATTTCTCTATCTAATAATATTGATTTTACTTTCGTTAACCATGTATTGCGGTGGATTATTAGAACATAAATTGAATTTTATAAGAGATTTTTTATTATTTAAAATGAACACCAATTACTCTGAAAAGAAGCATCATAAGTAAATGTATATATAGATGTATTTGTATTATATTGTTTCGTTTGTAAATAGATTTTCTTCCGTTAAATCTTGCAGTTCAAGTTGCGGAAAGGGTTCCGGAGTTTATGAAATTTGGAGTGCCAAGTCATCAACGTAAAAGTAAAAGCTGGTTCGTTGGTTCAGACGCTTGTAATAATAATTCAAAAACATCATCTTACAACGCGAGATTAAATAATTAAGAGTATACAAGACCATGCCGCAGATCGCGCGGATAGTGAATATTATTTTGTTACTATTTTTTTTATGTAATAGTTATGTTATTAATCATAAAAAATTAAAGTGTAATAGATATTCGTTGAAAATGATTAGTAATTATGGTCTCGATGATGCTAGTGATGATGGTCCTAATATTATGGATAATCTGAAGTATATTAAGAAACAAAACTATGGCGATTCTATAGATAACTCGCCTGTTTTGGTTCTTAACGCAGATTACACCCCATTATCATTTTTACCATTATCTATTTGGTCTTGGCAAGATGCCATCCGCACAGTCTTGCAAGACAAAGCGGTTGTCGTAGCAGAGTATAATAATTTAGTGATAAAATCTGTTAGATTACAAATTAAGGTACCTAAAGTTATTGCATTAAAATCGTATTTTCGAGTTCCAGATAATCATATCGCAATAATGAATCGAAGAAATGTATACATAAGAGATAACTTTAAATGTCAATATTGTTATAATCCATTTTCTGTTGATCAATTGTCATTAGATCATGTTATTCCTCGATCTGCAGGAGGAAAATTAACGTGGCAAAACACTGTCACCTGTTGCAAGCAATGTAATTTTCGTAAGGGAAGTGCATTACCTGATCAATTACCAGCATTAAATATGAGACTTCGATCAATTCCAAGGGCGCCATCGTACAATGAAATCCAAGAAAAGTCAAGAAACTTAAAGAAGCATGATTTTTATGCTAAACACGCTATATGGAAAGAATATCTATAAACAAACAGTTCAAATACAAATAAAACACTAATATACCAGATGAATGGATCTGTTATCGTGAACAAATAAACAATAATTCTACATTGAATTGTATCAATAATCGTCACTATATGTAACTATTTCATCGTCTTCCATAGCTCCTTCGTCATCTATTTGTGGCTCACTTGAAAACCACGCTTTGCCTTGTTTCTTATAACTTTTTACTGGTCCTTTACCTTGTTTACTATCGATTTGAGCCAGTTTTACATCGTTAATATTCAAAGCTTCTTTCATGACATCCTGTAACTTGGCACAATATACAACATTAGATTTTCCGTTACGATTATTACCTTCTCGGCTACTGCTTGTACTAGTGGGAATAATAATCTTGGTAAATCCCATTTTAACAGCTTCTTGGATTCTACTTTCTAACCTTTTACCACCTCGTAACTCACCACTAAGACCAATTTCACCTATAAATGCAACACCAGGATTCATTTTTTCACCAATTAAACTTGAAATAATAATCATTGCAACTGCCAAATCAGCAGATGGTTCAGTCACACGCAGTCCACCAACCACATTAAGGTATATATCTTTATTATATAAATTAAATTTCAATCTTTTTTCAATAACAGCTATAATAAGTAGTAACCTTTGAATGGGAAATCCATCACTTGTTCTACGTGGTGATGCGATTTTTGAATATGATGTTGTAACTAAGCATTGTATTTCAGCAATAATTGGTCTTGTTCCTTCCATGATCACTGCCACACCACTTCCTTCAACACCTTCACTTATAACATTATTAGACATGAATAATTCTGATGGATTGGCGACATCTATTAATCCCTTTTCATGCATTGAAAATACACCAACTTCGTTAGTATTCCCAAATCTATTCTTAATATTTCTTAACATGCGATAATCCGCCTTCTCGTTGCCTTCCATGTATAAAACGGTATCAACCATGTGCTCTAAAACTCTTGGACCAGCTACTTCACCTGTTTTTGTAACATGACCAACTAGTAATACCGCACATCCATATGATTTGGCTAGTTGAACTAATTGAGCCGTACATTCGCGGATTTGTGTAACACTACCGATACCATTGTTACAATTTTCAGTGCGCATAGTTTGCACTGAATCAACTATAACTAATGATGGTATATTAGACATGGAAATTATATTATTGATGGCATTATCCAAATTCACATCACATATAAGAAATATATTCTTAGTATTTAAATCTAAACGATGAGCTCTGGCCGCTATTTGTTCTGGGTTTTCTTCACCAGACAAATATACGACACTATTTGCACCATTTGCTATTGAAGAAGCTAATTGTAATAATAATGTACTTTTACCAATACCAGGTTCACCAGCTAGTAATACAACACTACCTTTCACTAAACCATTCCCTAAAACTCTATTTAATTCGGAACTAAACAAATTAATTCGCTGCACAGCTTTATCAATATTGATTGCTTCCATCGGTATTAATGATTGATTATTTCCACTTCCTATCCAAGGAACATTCCTATTATAACTATTACTATTACTATTAGAATTAAATGATTTTGCCCGAGCAGCAGGTCCAATAGAGTCTAATGACTTTAATGATGCTTGTTTAAACTCTTTTACTGTATTCCATTCTTTACATGATGTACATCTACCAACCCATTTTACATGTTCCATACCGCAATTATCACAATAAAATATTTCATTTGATTTAGAACCAAAAGCTTTAGCTCTTGCATTTAATTGAGTACTGGAATAAATAAAACTATTGCTGATTCTGTTGTATTCGATATTTGACACTCTTTTAGTA
>JACCDO010961519.1_pt1 | contig 10703 bp, 16 predicted proteins | sample 7446101 | NCBI WGS metagenome assembly JACCDO01 (sample SAMN15323440, study PRJNA562643) | freshwater metagenome | isolation source: river surface water | place: USA:Blue River Watershed | collected 2017-08-16
CCAAGTCTTGATTCGCTAACTTCTATATGGGATTGTATTTTATCTCTAATATCATTTAGTATTTGATTAGATACTAATTTACCATCAAGTATATTTGCTATGCTTGTTGTTTCCATTTTAAACTGTTGAATTTTATAATCATTTCTTTTAAGTCTGAAATGTGTTTTACATATTGTTGGCTAGTTTCTGAACCTTTACTAAGCAAGTTTTGTAACTCAGTTGTTAAACTAATTTTTTGAGACACAGAATATCCAAAGTTACTAATTCTGACTCCATTAATTTCATTGAAATCTGGTAACTCTTCTCTTACAATTAATTGTACATCTACTGGACCAACTCTATATGAGTCTTCATAAGATGGATGAGCCCATCTTCTTTGATTTTTAATACTTATTACACCGTCAATTTCAGGAATTTCTGAGATTCCCATATCAGCACAAATCTTAAATGCCATATCTAATGTAACAATAAAATCCCAATCATTTACTTTTCTCTCAAGAATTGGCTTACCTCCAATTGTATAACATCTGATTGCTCTTGAACCGGTCAATACACCTCCGATTTTAGTTACATAATTAATGAGTTTTCTACTCGGATAAAACAATCTAAATCTGTTGTAAAATCTTTTAGAGATATCAATCTTTACATCAGGACAATTAGTCAAGATTTCAAGATTAATATCTCTCATATATGCTTTTATACTATTTAACTCACTCATTAGTCACCAAAAGTTAGAATTTTCTTGTTTACTTCTTTTAGGTCACCCCATACAGAATTGTAAGTTATACCTCTTACTTTTCTATTGTCAACCCAAACATATTCATCATCAGGGTTCAAACATCTTGGCTTATTCATGACTAAACCATGAAACTTGAATCCATTTTCTTTTAACCACTTTAAGGTAACCTCTCTATCTTTTTCTTCTCTTGCTGTAAAGAAAGTAATATGGTTACCTTCATCATACCATTTGTTGATTTGTTCAAGTGAACCTTCAATAACTTTTGCAGTCGGATATAAATGAGAGTCTTCATTCATTATATCTTCACAACATGTACCGTCTATGTCTATTAGAAATATTTTCATATTAAATTGCATTTATTTCATGAATTGATTGTCTTTGTATCAAAGACCAAATTGATTTACCTATCAGATTAGCACAAGATATGTATTTAAGCTTTTTAGGTAGAGGTCTATTAGTATTAAAAGAAATAGAATCTGAAACTAAAACTTCATCCATTACAGAATTTTCTAAGTTATCAAATGCTTTTCCACTTAACACTCCGTGTGTTGCGATACACCTAACAGACTTAGCACCACTGTTCATAAGTAGTTCAGCTGCTTTACACATTGTACCAAGTGTATCTGCCATATCATCAACAATAACAACATTTCTACCACTAACATCACCAACTAATTCCATTGAGTGAATCTCATTTGGTTTAATTCTCTTCTTGTTTATCATAGCAAAAGTAGCATCTGGAAATGCCTTACAAAAATCAGAGGCTCTTTTCACAGCTCCTTGGTCTGGGGCTACAATAGTTAAATCTGATATATGATTCTCCTTGATATAGTCAATAAATATCTTATTACCATTGAGGTGAATTACTGGGATATTGTAGAAACCTTGAATAGCAGATGCGTGTAAGTCTATAGTTATGATTCTACCCATACCAACAGATGTAAGAATATCTGCTAAAACTTTTGAACCAATAGAAGACCTCAAGTGATCTGTCTTATCTTGTCTAGAATATCCTTGAAACGGTGCTACAAGTGTGAATGATTTACACCCAGCTCTTTTGGCTGCATCAATAACAAGAAGTGTCTCCATTATATTATCCGAACTGTTTGTAGTTTGAACAAAGAAAACATCCTGGTCTCTAATAGATTCTTGAAAAAGTGGAAGTATCTCACCATCTGAGAACTTTTCTACTTTTAATTTGCCTGGTGTAATTTCTTCATCAATCATACCCATTGATGAATACTTTACTAATTCTTTATTTAAGATTTTACAAATCTTGTCTGTCAACTCTTGACTTGATGTACCGCTAAATATTTTCATACTACTTTTCATTTAAAATTATATCTATTGTTGTTTGTCTTACATTTTGAACAATTGGTTTGAATAAATTACTTTCTCTACACTCTTTAATGAAATGTTTTAGAGAAGCTGGGTATTTCAGTTCCATAACTTGAACCATTTTTTTTCTACCCCAAGGTCTTAGAGGATCAATAGGCACTCTTTTTGCTACCTTTCTATATTCCGGTTTAGTGATGGTATTTCTGTATTTGATTTTTTTCCAACCAAAAAGAATATCATATTGCTTTGTTTTAGATAGCGAATCAAACCAAACAATATTAGAACCCATCTTATTTCTCAAAGAATTTAGCTCTTTTTCACTTTTTCTCTTTTTCTTTTCTTTGTTTGAAAGTTGCATTCTGGTCAAATTTATTTACAAATATAATAATTATTTTACTCTTTCCAAAAATTCAAAGTTCTTAAATTACCATTTCCAAGATAGAGAACAAAACTTCTAAATCCTAATTTATTCATTCTTTGAACAAATTTTTCTTGGAAATTGTCAAATTCATCATTAATTTTATGAAACTCGCATGATATACACCTTAAAGATGTTAGGTTTTCATCAGTGATTGCTGTAAATAATTCAACTTCTCCTCCTTCAATGTCTACTTTCATAAAATCTATTTTATCAACAAGATTAGTAAAAATTTCATTTATGTTTATCATATAACATTTTTCTGTTAATGATACATGTCTACCGTTTGTTACTTCATTTTTGTAAGTTCCTCCTCCAGTGTTAGACAAGTTATCTACTATGCTAAAGTCAATCCATCCATTTTTATCACCAACCGCCATTTTATACACAGTGGTCTTTTGACCTCTATTTTTTATCAAACAATTAAATGTTATTGTTAATGGTTCAAAAGAGATTACTTTTGAAGCTCCTCTAAATTCAGCTCTATGTGCAAAAATACCAATATTACCTCCGATATCTAATACCACATCACCTTCTTTTATAAAACATCCATATCTCTCATAGTCACATCCATTATCATCGTAAACAAAATTACTAAACATTTCATGATACATGTAATTATTACCATCAAATTCACCAGAGTGAAATTTCGCCATAGTGAAATTTTCATTCTCACCTTCTAAATCTCTTAATACTTCATTTCCATCTTTATCTATTGTCCAGAATTTTTTACTCATCTTTTTTTAATTATAATTTTTATATTACTTCCTGAGTTATAATGGTCGCCTATAATATCCCAATCAGTGTTTTCTTTTTGACACCAATGATAATTATTCACTTACTGCTCTTCCGATTTGTTTTTCCCAATCTTTATCTGTTCTTACTTCTTTATTCTTATCCATTGTAGCACATAACATAGTTGTTGAAACATTCATTTCATTAGCAACATATTGTAAAGCCGCAACATCTTTAGGGAAACAATGACCACCATAACCAAAGTCACCATCAGGACCTGGTACTGACCAATGCGACTTACCTAATCTATCATCATATTTAGCATATTCAATGACTTTATCATAGTCAATATCTAATTCCTGACAAATTTGATACATCTCATTTGCAAAAGAAACTTTAGTTGCTAAAAATGTGTTAGTAACATACTTTATCATTTCTGCTATTGTAGAGCTTGTCTTAACAATAGGAGTTTGAGGAAATACCTTTTCAAAAACAACTTTCACCTTGGATGTATATGGTCTATCACCTCCAATAATTATTCTGTTTTGATTTTTATAATCTTCTATGGCATTTGCCTCAGTTAAAAACTCTGGATTGAAAACTATATTAATATTCTCATTTTGATTATTTAACTTGTCAGTTGTACCAGGAGGTATTGTTGATTTTATTATTACAATAAAATCTTTCTTGTTCAATGTTTTAACTATCATATCAACTTGTGAAAGACAATTTTCAACAATATTCAAGTCACACTCACCAGTCTTTTTCATTGGTGTAGGTAAACATAAAAATGTCATATCTACCTTTTCAAGTAAGTTAAAAAGAGATGATTCTGTGCAGTTTCCGTTAATATCAAAAGTATAGGTTTCAAAGTAATTTTTCATACCTTGATACACAGCTCCACCTACAAACCCTTGTCCAATAATTCCTATTTTCATAATTAAATTTTATTTTTATACCATTTCCAAGCACTCAAGACCATATCATTTACATCTCTTGTTGCTTGCCATTTTAATACTTGTTTTGCCTTAGTTGAGTCAGAGTATATTTCTACAATATCACCTTCTCTTCTCGGTCCAACTTTGTAATTTACACTTACCTCATTCACTTTTTCAAACGCACTTATCAGTTCAAATACACTTGAACCTGTGTTAGATCCGAGATTGAAAACATCATATGACTTAGAATCTTTTGTCATAAGATATTCAATTGCTAAAACATGAGCATTTGCAATATCCGACACATGAACATAATCTCTAATACAACTACCATCTTTTGTAGGATAGTCATTACCAAATACTGTCATTTCTTCAGCAGTGTCTACTGAATTACAAATAACTGGAATGATATTATTTGGCTTATTAATTGGCGATTCACCAATAAGACCAGATCGATGTGCACCTACTGGATTAAAATATCTAAGAGATGCAATTTTAATTTCTGGATTAACCCTTGAGAAGTCTTGTAGAATTCTCTCACCTACTAATTTTGTATAAGCGTAGGGTGATTCCGGGTCCGATAACGGTGAATCTTCATTTGCTGGTAATTCTTTCAAGTTACCATAGAGTGAACAAGATGAAGAAAAAACTATGTTCTTTATTTCAAAATACTTAGCAGCATCTAATATATTAAGTAAAGAATTGATGTTATTATCATAATACTGAATTGGTGATTCAACTGATTCACCAACTGCTTTGTAGGCAGCAAAGTGAATGATGCCATCTATCTTATGTTCTGATAGAATATCATCTAGTTGTTCTCTACAATCTCTATGATATATCTTGATTGGTCTTTTTGTTATCTCATAAAGTCTATTGACTATCTCAGGATTTGAATTTGAAAAATTATCTACTATGATAACATCAAATTCTGGTTTACTTAATAGTTCAACAACTGTATGTGAGCCAATATATCCAGCTCCTCCTGTTACTAATATTGTTTTCATAATTTAGTTATTATATCTGATAGGTATTCACCTTCTTTTAGCCCCACTTTATTACAACCAGTTTGACTTTCTAACTCATCCATCCAATTGTTCCAGTTACTCTTGAGTAATTCAACAAATTTATCATCATTTCCTCTATCAACATACCTTTGAATATATTCATCTTTTATTTCTCTATTTGGATAGACTAATGTAAAATCAATACCTTCTTTTTCTAAAGCGTCTCTTACTACTTTATGTGATGATACTAATATTATGTCAACATTTCCTATATTAGATTTTATGTGAGTAATGTAATTCTCTGGAAATTGAGATTTATCAAATGTTGATGAGTCACTATCTAATATCTTTTTTTCACCTTTGTTTCTAAACAGATGTGATTTTCCACAACCTGGAAATGCAGATACTACTAAAGTATTCACTGTGTTATGTTCATTAAATTTTTTAATTTTCATATTCATTATTTAATATTTTTTCAATTGTCTTCTGTCTCTTTATTGACTCATCAAATATAAAAATACCTCTGATTATAGAACTATTAAATTGTTGGTCTTTTCCAATCGAGTAGATTACAAAAAAATGTTCATCATTAGATTCAAAAAGATTTTTTACATCTTCTATTGTATTAAATCTGAACAACAGACAAGAATGGTTTGAATCATTTAATTCAAAGGCTGGAGACTCAGTTATATAATATATTCTTTGTTCAATTTCTTTTAGAATATTATGTAGTTCAACCTCATCAAAATTATCTAATAATCCAGATGAATTCTTATCTAAAATAGATTTTAGAATCTCTTTTATTCTATCTTCACTGCTAAGATTATAAACTGGTATCATTAATTATATTTGATAAATTTGCAGGTGAATAGTTGACAGATTTTAACACCTTATCATCACCATTTCTGTAAACAATATACATACCGTTTACCTCTTTATAATAACCTTCTGTTCCATCTTTTTGTTTATAATGTGAAAGAGTTGCTAAAGCTTCTTGTTGTGTCTTACAAGCTTTACTCATATTACTTCTTTGAACCTCATTGAAAAGTTCTACAAACTTATCACCGAGTCCGAACTCTAAAACAGCACCAGAAAGCACATATTGTAGATCACAAAGAGCATCTGCTATTTCAATTATATTACCATCTTTGATTGCTTGTGATAATTCATTTAGTTCTTCTTGTAGAAGAGAAACACGGAGTTCACATCTTTGTTCCGACGGAATCTGTGGTGTTTCTAAAACTGGAGCGTTGAATGTCTTGTGAAATTCCGCTACCTGATTAAGTGAGTCTATTTTTTCCATAGAACTTATATGTTCAAAAAAGAATTTGGTTTTTTTAATATATAATTTAATAAATAATTTTTAGATATGAAGTTTATAAGAACATATGAATCTTTCAAAACTGTTAGAAAAGACTCAGTTAATGAGGAACTTTTAGGTGGTATAATAAATTTCTTCAAAGGTTTATGGACTAAAGCTATGGAAGAGTTAAAAAAACTTGGATCTGATCCAGATACTGAAGAAGTAAAAGATTGGATTGCTGATAATCCTTTTAACCCATCGGATAATAACTACTTATTCAAAAATGTTATGGATGAGTTCAAGAAAAAACCTGAAGCAAATGACCAAGATGCATTAACTCTTGTTGATAGCATATTGAATCCAGAGACTGGTGTTTTAGGTAAGCAAGGCCTAGCTCCACTTTATGAAAGTTTGAAGAAGGCTTATCCACCACAAGAAGGAGAACCATCAAGTTCACAATATGCTACATTTGAGTACATCTTTAATACAATTAGAAACAAGGCAATTGCTCAATATAAATTTGCTGGTGGTCCTACAGATGGTAAAGTAGATCCTAAAAAGATTAATGTAGACCTTAAAGACACTGTTCACTTACCGGATGTAAAGAAGTTATTAACAGCTGCTACAGATGGTAAGAAGAAAAAAGATGCTATAATAAACTGGTGTGAGAAAACTCTTTTCCCACAATTAGATAAGTTTGCTGATGCTATTACTGAAGATGAAGTAAATAAATACTTAGAGACTAAGAAGATACCTGTTCCAGAAGGTGGTGGTGAAGGAGGTGACTACAAAGCTGGTGATTCTGTTATGTATAAAAGAGATAAATGGGAAAAAAACAAGGCTCAAGAAGTTTGGGACAAATTAACAGACGATGAAAAGAAAAAACCAGAGGAAGGTAAGCTTAAAGAATTAATTGATAATGAATCAATAGGTATAAAGGTTGTCAAGGCTGTAGAAGGAGATGATATTAGATTTACTGATGTTGATTGGATTAAAGGTAAGGACGAAATATTAGGTAAAGTTGAGGCGGCAAAAGCTGAAGGTCAAGAAGATTTAGTAAAGACTTTAGCTGATGTTAAAACTAAGAACCCTGATGCAATTAAGAAGATGGGTGATATCGCTAAATTATATCAAGATCCTGACAAGAACAAAGATAAAATCGCTGAGATTGAAAAACAATTAGGTGGTGGTGAAGAAGGTAAGTAATTTCCAACAGTTTAATGAGTCAAATTATTCAACAAAATTGACTAAAGAAGATATTGAAGAAATATTTATTGACTTGATAGATGATGGATACCTTTTTCAATTTTATAGTAAAGTATCAGATTTATATCCTACTAACTATTATTTTGATTTTAGAAAACAATATATCAGACAGTTTGACTTTAATCTAAATACATCTAAATATGGTTGCCAAGATTTAGACTCAATGGGTAATGAAGTACAGAAAGTTCTTGAGGTTCTAAAAAATGCAAAACAAAGACTTAACTCTATGGGTTTTGATATTGGTTTTGAACCTGAATTTAGTTTCTCAGAAGATACTTTATTTTGCATAACTTGTCATATGGCACATTCTACTGTTAAAGATGAGGATGATGAGTATTAATATATAATACTATGATTTCAGCGGCTAGAAAAAAACTAGAAAAGATTTACACAAGGATTGATAAACTTGCCACAAAAGGTAAAGAATACATCTATGAATATTATAAACTTGTAGATGAATTTGTAGATAGTGGTGATTATGCAAACTTTGAGCAGGCTATGTTTTATTTTTATGACATAGATATAACTAAGTGGTCAAATGTTCAAGATGTAAAGAAAAATACCTGGAGTGAAATACTCTTTCAAACTAATTCATCTATTCAAAAAAAACTTAAAAAACTTTTTGACACAAATGGTGTTTATCAGATGGGTTTAGATTTCTACAGCGATTCACTTGATACAATACAAATAACAAACTCTCAAGCTTTGAGTTTTACATATTCAGTAAATAATAGTCCAGTTAGTCAAACACTTTTGATACAAAGAAATGGTGGTAAAATTTATATAGGTACAGACAATCCAGATGTTTTCAAAATGGAAATTTATAGAGCTCAGTGGACTGCACCAAATCAAAACGCACCAGTTGGTACACCTATAACTAATACTTTAGAATACATCCAGAACATAGGTACACAATCTGAAAATATAGTTGTTGGTGGTAATAAATTATACAGAACTGAAATAGCAACAACACACGGTAGAGATTATTTACTTAAGACTTATCTAAAGGAAAGTTTAGTTAATGTATTGAATTATAAAATAATAATACAGAAAAATACCTACCTGGGTAAAGTTTTAGAAATAGATACTTTTACACAAGATGTCAACTACTATATTCAAAATAAACAGTACGCTAAAGTAATTGGAGCTAGAAAAACATATTTACAAGTAGATAAGATAGGTGCTACTCAGAGTTTAATAGTTGATGTTGAAAATCCAGCTCAATCAGAAGAGCAAAACTTGGTCAATAGATATAAAATTGCTATAGATTACCTTCTTTCTTAAAACAATTTATCACATCTTAGATATAAATCAAAAAATACTAATTAAATGGAATTAAGAGTAGTAGATTTTGATATTCTAACAAGAAACTTTCAACCTTATGTTGATGGTATTATGAATATTGAATCAGAGAAAAGAAAAATGCTTGACAGTGTTGAGCCAGCAAGAAAAGAAATGCAATCAATCATTTCCAGACAATCATCAGGTCTTATTGTAGATGAGGGAACTCAAAGAAAAGATGTTGAAAGATTTAGACAATTACAAGAAAGTCTTATGAAGTCAGATAATGAGTTCAAGAAGGCATTGAAAGAAATGCAAGAAGACTTGAACACTGAAGTTTACACACAGTTGTCTGATATTATTTCCGAGTGGTCTAAGGCAAATTCAATTAACTTAGTTATGGGTAAAATGGAAGTTATTTTTAACACAGAAGATGTTGAAGTGACTGAACAAATTTTACAAATAATCAAAGAAAAAGGATTGTTATTTGTTCCAGAACAACCAAGTGTATCTGGTCAAACTATGGAACCACAAACACCATAAGGTGTTAAACACATGAAAATAAAAAAGAGAGTTTTTAACTCTCTTTTTTTATGATCTGACTTATCTTCTGGTCTCTTGTATAGACTAAATCAATATTTTTCAAAGCACTTTGTATTTCCCTCTCATAAGAAGGTACATGAGCATAAGTATATTGTAAATCTTTATCTGGCATTACTTGTAATATAGATGAACCATCTATAAAAAAGAAAATTGACATATCATGCTTTTTGAAATCTATAATTACTTCATAACCAACCTTAGATGATATTTCACCTTCTAATAAATCACAAAAGTAATTTATAAACTCATCATCATTGTTCAATTTGTGATATAGATCCATTTAGAAATAATTTTAAATTTTCTCTCATATCTACAACTTTGTACATTTGAGCTTCTTCTTCACCTGGACCAATGTGGACTATGTATGCACCTCCTACTTGAAATCCCCACTCTTCTAAAATAAGAGCATACATTGATAACTGTATAGAGTATTCATTGAGGTGATTTTTATAGTAGTCTTGAAAAGGAGCTAAAAGTTTCTCATAAGTTCCTTTTTTGTGATTATTGTCAGTGAAGTCTTTGTTTGTTTTCCAGTCAAGGATATAAATCTTACCTCTATATATGAATAGAGAGTCAATCATTCCAGCTATCTGCCACTTTTTAGAAAAGACTCTGACTTCAAATTTTAATGGTTCTAATTTGTATAAGTGCTTAGCATAAATATGATTGAACTTATTAATTCTATGAAGCACATCTGGATTTAGGGGAAGTGGTTTCCAAACTTGATTAAAGTAATCTTCTATCCATTGGTGTGTATCAGTTCCAACTTCATTGGCGTAGTCATTGAGTTTTTTCCACTCATTTAGAATCCAGTCTTGTGGAACCCCAGCTTCTTCAGCTTTTTTCTTTGACCAGTAATCTTGCTCAAATGGTTTATGAAATTGTTGAATGAATCTTGTTACTGAAATAAATGGTTCACCATCATAGGTATATCTGTGTAACTTAGGATCAAATTCAAATTTCAAATCATCAAAACACTCTAATTGCTTTCTAAGCAAATCTATCATCTGTTGTAATCCTTTTTTTGACAAAATTTGTTACATTTTATATATAATTAAAAATTAAAGTTTATGGA
>JACCDO010798359.1_pt1 | contig 10701 bp, 7 predicted proteins | sample 7446101 | NCBI WGS metagenome assembly JACCDO01 (sample SAMN15323440, study PRJNA562643) | freshwater metagenome | isolation source: river surface water | place: USA:Blue River Watershed | collected 2017-08-16
AAGTAAATGCAGACTGTGATGGTTGGATGTACGTAATTATAACTCGATAGTTATGATTAAATTAATAAACAAGATTATTTTATTTTTTAAAACAAATATATCAAAAAATTGATAAATTTATATAAAACGATATAAAAATATTATTTTATATACAATACAATAATGGATGCGACTATTATAAAATCACAAAATATTAATACTATAGTTATTCAAGATGAAGAAATTGTTAATTTTAAAGGGCATATATCTGTTATTATGTATAATCATATTAGTATGTATTTTTATAAAAATATTATATTAGATATGATATTGTCTTTACCACAAATTAATATAAAATTTTTTAATCTAAAAAAAACATATAATTTGAATTCAGATAGTTTTAACCAAAGATATTTTAATGGATGGGAAGATGATCATCTTGATCATAATGAAATATTTAAATTAATATTAAATGCAGAAAAAAATATTTTAATTTTTAGACATGACAATATAAAATTTGATATTAGTCAATATAGTGATAAGCACATTATTGAATGTGAATTTATAAATGATGATTTTGGAAATAATAACAGTTATAATTTATATTATAATGGAACTTTAATAAATAAATTTGAAGGATATCAACATTTACATCCCGAAATATTTAAATATTATGACTATTATTTAAAACTAGAACTAAATGATAATAATGAATTTGTATTAATTAATGATTTATCTTTGTATAAAGTTCACGTTGATAATAAATCATACATTGCAATATCATCATTTTTAATAAAGGATTCATATAAACTAATAGTTAATTCAAAAGAACAAAATATTATTGAAAATAAAGTAAATTTATTAGATTATGTTGATAGAATTAAATTATATGGATTTAATAATTACTTACTTTTAAATGAAACAAATAAAGAAAAACAGGTAAAATTAATTAATGAAATAAGTACTATTATTAAAACTTTTACAACAACAGATACAACACGATTTATATATGAAATGATATTATCTAGATATTCTGAATTATTAAATTTATCAAAAAATGAAATAATAGAAAAAACAGTGATTGATGATAAATCTGATAAATTTAATTTAATTGAATTATTAACTAAATTTGCAAAAGGTGAACAATTTATATTTAATAAAATAAACTGTCAGATTAAACAAAATAAAAATATTATTCAAAATCTAAAAACAATTAATGAATGTAATAATAATATTAATAAATGGTCCATTAAATATAATGATGATTTTCTAAATAATATTGATTCTAATATTTTAGACAATAATTTAAAAAATTCTTTAGATATTTATAGTTTAATAATATCTAGAACATCATGGTTGGATGAAGTAAAATTTGGTAATGTATTTGGAATTATTACACATTTAATTTGTCCAAAATTATCAAAACTTGGACTTAATATGAGTCAAGTTGAAATTATATCTCTGTCAAATAATTTTATGACTTTTGAACAAATATGTGAAACTCAAGATATTTTTAATGGTGATCATCATAAATATGATGATGGAAGATCAGATATATTATCTATTACAGGAAATGCATTAGGTGAAGGTAATTCAATGTTACCATTATATATAAACAAGATACATTGGTCATTAGTTCAAACACAATTAAACTATGTATTAGGTGTAATGATAAATCAAAATCCATTTAATTATTACAATAAATTTTATGAAATATATCCGATGTGTTTATTAAAATATTGTGAAATGATGATTTCAAATAAAAATAAAATTACCGATAAAGACATAATAATATTTTTACAATTATTGATTACAACAAATATGATATTTAGAGATTTTTATAGATATAAATTTAACAAAAAAGATATTTCATCATATGTAGAATTATTAAATGATCCATTAAACAGAACAGAATCGGAATTGGATAATATACAATTTATTATGGGTGTTACAATATTATCAAATAATAAAATATTAAATGACTTAAATAATAAATATAGAAATCAATCTATAAATTTACACATTGAGAATATTAGAAGATCATTAAAAAAATTTAATATTGATCATAATATTTTAACAAAATTCGATTTCAATTATGAATATTTATATGAAGCATTTACAAAAAATAAAATATATGATAATGCAAATGATAATGATGAGTATTATCATGATATATATAAAGAATTAATATTTAATAAATTGTTAACAGTTATAAATAATGATACATTATTAGATACAGAAATATTAGAAAATATGTTTATAAATCAAATATACTCATTATATGATAATATTGATGAAACTATAGATAATAAATTTAAACCAATTAGTACAACTATATGCTGGGATCTAATTAATCAACTTAATAATAATAATACTATAAAATATATAAATAAAATATTAGATGATCCATGGTCAAATATAGATGATGAGACAATTAAATATTTTAAAAATAATTTATTAGATTTAAATAATAAATATGAACAAATATATGGGAATAAACAATTATATTTTAAAGATCAAACAAAAATAAGAAAGTTATCGTTTTATTTTCAATGTACTATGAGTAGAAATAAGGAAAATATATCTAAATATTTTAACGTAAATTTATTTACTTGTGAATTAGATGAAGTTAAAAAATATTTACAAAACTATATAAAAAATCAAATAAATAAAATTTATAGACAAGATATATCACAAAAAGACTATTTACAAGATGTTTTTAAATTTTTAAATAAAAATAAAGAAATAATTGATTATAATGATTTTATAAATTGTATAAAACAGAATTGTTTATTGCATGATGATAAAGATATAATACTTGCAGAAATAGATAAAAATATTGATATATATTTTAAATAAAAATATTTTTTGATTTGAAAAATAATTATTTTATAAAGATAGTTTAATATAACAAAATGAATCATTTAAATTATAATAGTAATCTAATAAACTATCTAGACGCATTACTGGGTGGTAGAGCTATGGCATTTGATGATAAAATGAAAAAAAAGAATAAAGGTATTTATAGAGAATCTTATTTAGACTATAATGATGTAGATAAAAAAGGTAATCCTAAACTTAAGTTTAATTATTTTTATGCTCATAATAAACAACCAATTACTAAAGAAGATTTAGAACGTGTTAATAAATTGGGTCTTGCACCTGCTTATACTGATGTATGGGTTTCTGATGATCCTAGTACTAAAATTCAAGCAACTGGTATGGATGCTAAAGGTCGTAAACAATATAGATATCATGCAAATCACATAGAAATGGCTCAAGAAGATAAATTTTTAAGATTATATAAGTTTATTAAATCAATACCTAAATTAGATGAAAAAATGGATGAAGATAAAAAATTAACATTATATTCAAAAAATAGAACAATATCAATAATGTTACAGATAGTAAAGGAGTTAAACATTCGTGTTGGTAAAGAATGTTATGCTCAAACAAACAAATCATATGGTATATCAAGTTTAAAAAAATCACATGTTACTTTAACAAATGATAACACAATTGTTAAATTAAATTTTAAAGCAAAATCAAATAAACACGTATCATATACTATTAAAGATACTGAATTAGTTGATGAAATTAAAAAATTATTAGATTTAGAAGGTGAAAAATTATTTCAATATATTAGTGATAGTAATAATATTCTTCGAGTTTCAGACACTGATTTAAATCAATATATTCAAAATTATATGGGTAAACAATTTACATGTAAAGATTTTAGAACATATGCTGCTAATTTTTATTTTGTTAAAGCATTATTATCTGAAACAAAAAAAAGAAATCCTAAAAACAAAAAAATTATTAAACAAAATTTAAATGCAGCACAAGAAAATACTGCTTTTTATTTAAGACATACTAAGGCAATTTCAAAAAAATCTTATACCATGTCACATATTCGAGATATGTATAATGATAATCCAGACTGGTTTATTGAAAATAGAAATAGACAACCAATTAATGTCTTAATCGATCTTCTTAAAGTTTTTAGAGATCAAATTAAAGAAAAACGTGCTAAAGCAAAGGGTAAAATTTTTAATCCTAATGAAGATGAAAATGATGAAATATATGACGAAGAATCTGATAATGATGAAGAATCTGATGATGAAGATGATTAATTTATTAATGTAGAAAGTAATAAAACGATATTAATGGTAACAAAATTATGTAAATTATTAAATTCAAAAATATTAAAATAAAATAAGAAAAATAAAAATATAAAAGTTGGTAAATTAATTGTATTTACAAAAAATCCTACCATTGGCAACCAAATATCGACATTATAATTTATTAGTATTATTAAATTTACTAAATGAGTTGTTATTAATTTTACTGTATTTATCGTTAATAAATAATTTGACAAAATAAACATCATAGAATATGTAGTAATAATAATTAATTTTGGTAAATCATAAAATTGTAAAGGATCTAATATATTTAGTTGTATTCCATAATATATAACTAGTGATAAACTATCAAACATTCTTAATATTTTATAAAATATTAAAAACGTTTAAATTATTTCATTTTCAATAAATGTATATGATATTTCTAAACCACTTAATGGTAAATATAATTTTAAATTATTACTTATCGGCAATCCGATATCTCTTGCTAAATTATAATAATATAATAATTGTATGACATATTGACTTGGTATAAATTCTGAATATGAACATTTTATATCTACTATAGTTTTGTTTATAGATGAATATAAATCAATAATACCATTAATCATATTTGGACCATGTAATGATTTTTGATATATGTCGTAGTTATTATCTATAATATATTTTTGAATATGTTTAAACCATATTAATTCATTTTTATCGTTAAACATTTGTTTTTTTATTTGAATAATTAAATATTCATAAGAATATTTGCCCTGTAAATATCCTGATATTAATGAGTTAACAAATATAGTTTTTAATAGTATATTATATGAATCATTATCTAGTGAACTAGCTTCTAGTAATTTTTGATTAAATGATAAAAATTTTTTTAAACCAATCGATATATTTGATTTTATTGGATTTGATTGAATAAAATTTATTAAACTATTTTTATGTCCTGCAATAATTATATTTTTAATGTTTTTACATAAATTTATTGCTTTTTCAGTAGTTAAGTTTAATATATCAAAGTCATTTTTATATTTAATTATAACATTATTTATATCATTAATATCATCTATAAATTCATTTATTTTAGTTCCCAATTGATATATTAATTTATATATATTATAGTCTTTACCTATATAATCAACTAATTTAATTATACCTAAATCTGGATGATAATTAAAATTATTATTTGATAATCCAACAATATAACCTATATAATGATCAATAAAATTACCAGTAATAGGCAATGTTCCAGATATTTTTGTGTTTAAAAAAGAAATAACATTTAAAAAATTATTACCAGTAATTTCTTTTAAACTTGGATGAACTTTTTTCCTGTTACTGGTAATTTTATATTTTATTTTTATGTTTTCATAATCTTTTAGTGTTAAATTTTTAACTATTTCAGTAACACCAAAACTTATGTAATTATTTTTTGGATATATTATTGGTTTAATTATTTCTTTTGGTTTATTATGTTCAATATCTAATGATATACAATTTAATATATTATTTAGTTGATAATGATATGTTATATATAATAATGTTTTAGCTCTCGTTATTGCAACATATAATAAGTTTATTTCTTCAATTGAATTTATATTATTAAATAATTCATTATTATTTTCTGACTGAATATCAATATTTCCTGCATTAAGTAAAATTACAATGTCTGCTTCTAATCCTTTAGCACCATGAATAGTAGTAATAGAGATTTTATCATTTTTAATATATTTAGAATCATCTAAATTGTTATAATTAATGTTTTCTTTAACAAATAAATTTTCCAATAAAGCTAATGGATATCTATATCTTGATAAAATTAAAACTTTTTTTTTAAAATAATCTATTGTATGAATATAATCTACAATATGTTGTAATTCATCAAATAATGTATTAAATCCATTAATTTTTACTTTATTTAATTGTTCAGATTCTTTAAAAAGTTTACCTTGTTTAATTGTTTTATCATTATTTAAATATTTATATTTTAATAAATTATTTGCAAGTTTTATAATATTTTCATTATTTCTAAAATTGTAAGTTAATGAATACTTTTTAAATTTATCAAAAAAACTACTTTCTAATGTATTAATTGCATTTCTAAATTGGTATATTGACTGATCAATATCACCAAATAATATTACTTTACAATTTGATATTTCTTGTATTAATTCTATAATTTCTAATTGTTTAACATCTAAATCTTGATATTCATCTATAATTAAATATTTTAAATTAGAAATTATATTATTTTGTAGTTTATTGTTTTTAATTAGATTTAACTGTTTTAAAAAATTAGCTAAAATTTCACATGGACTAAAATAATTTGATTCATCATTATCTGTATTTGTATTTTCATTTTTTATAAATTGATATGCTATTGAATGAATAGTTCCTGATAATTCAATAAATGAATCAATAAAATATTTCAACTTAAATTTCATTTGGCTACTTGCATTACGGGTGTATGTTAAAAAAATAATATTATTTTTTTCAATTTCTAAATATTCAATAAGATATGCAATTAAACAACATACTGTTAAAGTTTTTCCTGATCCAGGTGTTGCATCAATAATTGTCCAATTTGTAAAATTATTAACATTATCTAATACATATTTTTGTTCATTTGATAATTTAGCAATATTACCATTATTAAAATATACAATGTTTGACATTATTTATAAAATTATATTTTTTTAAATAAAAAAACATATAATTATTCTTGAAAACTTAACATTTTGCTATAGAAAATGGCTGTTGATCAATTTTAAAATTAACATTATTTAATATTGCATTAATATATATCATCATATCAGATAATTGTATTAATTCTAATGATCCATTATTTAATTTATTATCTGTTTCAGATAATTTATATATTATATTACTTTTTATACTGTCTGTTATAATTGTATTATATAAATAATGATAATATAAATGATTAATTAAAAATAAACCATTGAATCCTCCATTTATTATTTTTTTACATAACATAAATATATTTATTTGTGTCTTACTATTTAATTCCTGTTTTAATAATTCTAATGTTTCGTTAATTAATTCTATCGGTAATTCACCAATAGCACTTTGAACCATTTGTAATGATAAATTTTCTAAACCATTAAATGATAAACTTTGAATTAATGTAATTGTTTTTCTTAAATCACCATTTGTGTACTTGTATATATATAAATATATATCATCCGGTATTTGTACATTTATACCTTCTTTTTCTAAAATATTTTTAACTATCGCCTTTGTATTTTCTAAATCAATTGGTAAAAATCTAAATTTTGAACATCTTGACGCTAATGGTGGTATTATTTTTGTTACATAATTACATATTAATATAAATCGTGTATTATGTGAATACTTTTCCATTATTCGTCTTAATGCAAATTGTGCATCAGCTGACATAGCATCTGCTTCATCTAATATTATAATTTTAAATGGTGGTATATTATCATTATTAGTAGGGGCAATAGATAAATTTGCGAAAGTTTTTATTTTTTCTCTAACAACTTTAATTCCACGTTCATCTGATGCATTTAATTCTAATACACGATCAGAAAATAATTTATTATTTTCTTCATTAAATTGAAATTTTGTTAAATGTGTATTATTTGATTTTTGTAATTTAAATAAACGTTTTGCTAATGAATTTGCTGTTGTTGTTTTTCCTGTTCCTGGTGGACCATATAATAATAAATGTGGAATGTTTTTTTCTTTAATAGCACCATTTAAAAATAATTTTATTTCATCTTGTTTTACAATATTATTAAAATTCGTGGGTCTATATTTTTCTGCCCATATGGTCTTATTAGAATTCATTATAATAATTATATATATGTAGCTTTAAATATGTGTTATTATATAAATCAATTTTTTATTAAAAAAATTGATTTTTTGATTATTAATTCTAATATATGTATAAAATTATAATTAATAAATGGAACTATTTACTGTTGATAGTGTAAATATTATGACTCAATCATATTTAGATATTCATAACGAAACTTGTCCTATTTGTCGTTGTAATGTTATCGATAAATGTCTAGAGTGTTTGAATTTAAATGAAGAGGCTGAATGTAAAAGTGTTTTGGGTGAATGTAATCATGCTTATCATATTCATTGTATCCAAACATGGCTTAAAACAAAAAAAGTATGTCCTTTAGATAATAAAACATGGGTATTTATGAAACATTGTAATAATACTAAATGTAAAAAAGTTATAGTTAAAAATAAATCAAATACATCAAATAATATTAATATTTCTGAATCAGAATCAGAAGACGAACAATAAAACGATTTAATTTTATAAATTATATATTTTATAAATATAATTGTTCTTATAAAAATTTTTTATTTTATAAATAATATTATATGAGTTATTATATTGTTAAAAATTTAAATTCAGATTCTGAAGGTGGAGCAATGAAAATGTTTAAAAAAGCCGGTAAGTATATGAATAAATTAGAAAAATATGCAAATAAAGCTGAAGGTTATTTAGAAAAAGCAGAAAAATTACATAATGTTGTTACTACTGCTTCTGATTCTATTAATTTAGCAAATAAAATAAAAACTGTAGAAACACACGATGTTAATAGTTTACCAGAAGGTCATGAATTACCAGAAGGTCATGAATTACCAGAAAAACCAAAATCTTTTTTTGATGTTATTTTACAGTTTTTTGGTATTATACCAAAAGATCAACATTCTGGATTAAATATTAATGATATTCGTTCTGGTATTAGTGAAGTTAAAGGTGCTTATAAAGAGGCGAAAGGTATGTATAAAGAAGTCAAGGGTACTTATAAAGACATTAAAAATACCATAAGTGATTCTTCATCATCTTCAAAACCAGTTAGTAAACAAGTTACTAAAACAGTTACTACTACTGTTAATAAACCAGTTAGCAAAACATCAACTACAACAGTTAGTAAACCAGTTAGCAAAACATCAACAACCGTAAGTAAAACAGTAAGTAAACCATCAACTACAGTTAGTAAACCAGTTACTAAAACAGTTACTAGAACAGTTACTAAGAAAAAAGGTGGGGGTATAGAATGTGATGATACTACTGAATGGATAATTATTTTAGTTGTATTAATATTATTTTTAATAATACATAGATATATTAAAGAAAAATTTCCAGATATACCAATTACATCAGATGAATCATTGGAAGAAAATAATAAAAATTATATGATAAGAATATTATTAAATATTATATCATTGATAGTATTGTTATATGGTGGATATTATGTATCATTAAAATATAAATATTGTTAAATTTATTTATTATATATAAAAATAACGTTATATAATAAATAAATGAACGATACATATCAAGATTCAATAAATTTTATTGATAATATATCGTATAATGAATTATATGATTATAATTGTAATCATTTAAATAATTTATATCACAAAGATAAAATATTAAGTATTTTTGATACAATTAAATTATCTAATAAACCAATAATAGATAATGATACATGTAAATTATTAAAAGGAGATTTACTTTTGTATTATATATTTTATTCAATTAATCATTCTGTAGATATAGATGATAAAATAGATATAAATAAATTATCAAAAAAAGAAATTATTTATTTAATTATTTATTCTATTGATAATAATTGTTTAAAAAATTTCAACACATGGTTTAATAAATTAGAACCATATGAAAAATCATATCTTGTATATAATAGTGATTTAATTGATTATAAAAATTTACGTATATATATATATTTACTGTTTAATGGATATATATTAGAAAATGACAATTTAATAAATTTATTTTATTCAAGACATTTATTTAGTACTAAAAATTCAATTTATATATATAATACAAATTATAAACTAAATAATTGTTTATCTTCTAAAATAAATGATGATCTTTTTATTTATTTTTATAAATTATATTACTGTAAAACCAATAAAAATTTAATACTAGAAATGAATAAAATTATAAATAGACATAATTTAAAAAAATGGACAAGACATAATTTTATTGAAATTATAGTAAATCTTATGAAAATTTTATTTGAAAAAAAAATAATTGATACCGAATTTATTAAAAATAATATTAAACAATTAGATATATTAACATTATTATATTATCAAATTAAATCAGATGATTTGACTAATATAGTTACTAATTATTATATAAAACATATTAAAAATATATTTATATGTTCATGTCGATATAGAAATATTGACTATATTTTAGTGAATAAAATAGTACATACAAATGATAACATTATAATAAATAATTTTATATGGTTAAATATGAATTTTAAATTTATAAAACCATCAATACAAAAAACAGTAATAAAAAAAATATATAAGATGGGTAATTTAGATAAATTTATTCAATTATGTCCAGATAATATATTGTTAAATAAAAAATTAATTAATTATTGTATAAAAAAAATAAATATTAGTGTGTATTTTACGGAAAACATAATTGAAAATTTATTAAAAAATATGGCATTTGATTATTGTGATAAATTAATTTTAATTAATAAAAATAATAAAAACATAATTATTAATGTAATAGATAATATAATAAGTA
>JACCDO010887294.1_pt1 | contig 10701 bp, 9 predicted proteins | sample 7446101 | NCBI WGS metagenome assembly JACCDO01 (sample SAMN15323440, study PRJNA562643) | freshwater metagenome | isolation source: river surface water | place: USA:Blue River Watershed | collected 2017-08-16
ACTGAAGCCTCGCTAGGGGTCCCGAAGCGCTCTGTGGTTGGTTTGCAGAGTCCTCGAAAGAGGCGGGTGAGACAAACCCTTCGAACCTGATCGAGTTAAGACTTGCGCAGGGAAGCGTCGAAAGTATGCGCCGTTGGGCCTGTGCCGTCTGCCCATCCATTGCGGTCTTTTTGCAGCCTTCCTGTGCTCTAAATAGGACTGCGCTGTGAACAGAACAAAACAACTGCCTTCTCAAAACGCTCTTTCCGTTGCGATTGCACTCGCCTTGGTCAATACAGTTGCTGTGACGTCGTCAGCCCGGGCCCAGACCACGCTGCCAGAGGTTCGAGTTGAGTCCACGGTCGTGGGTACCCAGGCCCAGCCGCTGAGCCTGATGGGCAGCTTCTTTCAGGGCGATTGGCTGGACCAGCCGGTCTCAGCGACAACGATTGATGAAGATGCGATCAAGAACTCGGGCAGCAGTCGGCTGACCGACTTGCTACGCCTGGACTCATCGGTAGACCCCAACTACAGTCCGATCGGCTACTACGAAAACTTTCAGATACGTGGCTTTCCGGTGGATCCGGTGTTGGGCATGCGGGTCAATGGAGTACCAATTGTCGGCGAGGCACCCATCAGCATGGACAACAAGCAGCGCGTCGAAGTCCTGCGCGGACCTGCCGGTGCCTTGGTAGGCATGGGCAGCAGCGGTGGTTTAATTAACCTGCTGACCAAGCGTCCTGACAACATCCGCGAGGCAGGCCTGCGCGTTGAGCAGCGTGAGAGTTTGGGCCTGACGGCTGATATTGGCGTGGCCGATGGCAGCGGGCAAGGCTGGCGCCTGAATGCCAGTGCCGATCGCTACAGACCCTATGCCAAGGGTGCAGACGGCGAGGGCGCCATGGTCTCGCTGGCCATGGACCAGCGGCTATCTGGTGGTGACTCTTTACAGGTGGACGTTGAGATTGTCCACAAGTCGCAGATCACCCAGCCCGGTAGTCAGTTGTTGGGGGGTACGACACTCGCACCGATTAATCCAGAGACGGTTCTGGGCCTGAGCAGTTGGTCACAGCCGGTGACCTTTGATTCCATCTTTGCCATGGCCCGTCTGCAGCGAAATCTGCAGAGTGGCTGGAAGATGACCGCGACTGGATCTGTGCATCACGTGAAGACGGATGACCGGAGTAGTTTTCCGTTTGGTTACTCAAGTGCAGGATATGCCAATTACGGTAGCCAGGCCTACTATCGGTTCTCAAGCGATGGAAACTTCTCCATGTATGACTACCGCAGCTTAGACGAGGTGCGTGAAACAGATTTTCTTGAGACCGATTTTCAACGGGTTATGAATGTGGGTGGTGTTGACCACACCTTTCGAACGGCGATTAGTCTCACACGTCGACACTTTTCAATGCCCAACTATAGGTGGAACGATGCGGCGCCATTTCCTTCATACGGAAACGTCCTGAGCGGTACCTGGAGTGGCGATGAAAACCCTGATCAGTATGCCGCTAAGGACGCATACCGTCGGACGATCTACGTTTCTCAGGTATCCCTGTCAGATCAGATGACTCTTCCGAGCAAATGGCAGGTCACTGCATCTGGGAGGGTCGTTAACTACCAGGATGATGCAACGGTTAACTTTCTCTACCGCACAGGGGACTTCTCTAAGTCCATGACAACGCTTTTGCCGGATCTGCGAGTTCAGAGAAAGTTGGACACCCGCACTGCGTACTGGTTTGGCTATGCCTCAGATTTGGAAGCCGCAGCGCTTGCTCCACAGTCCAGTCAGAACCACCTTAATTCGACCTCTGCCGCGGAAATGTTACTCAAGCCACGAAAGGTTGAGACTTTGGACTTGGGGTACAAATGGGAACTGCAGGATGTACGTATGATGGCCAGCGTGTTCCATGCATGGCGTCCTTTTAACTTCCGAAACGACGCATCCCTTTTGGATAGCCAGGCGGTTGGTGACTACATCCAGCGCGGCACCGAATCTCGCACCGGCCTGGAGTTGAATCTCTCTGGCGCCCTCACCAAGCGCACAGACGCCCAGATCTCGGCGACTGTCATGACCTCGGACACCTCTGGCACAGGCAACGCCTTGTTCGAGGGCAAAGAGGCCTTGAACACTCCCAAGTTTCGCCTGAACACCTTCGTCAACTATCGGGTACCAGGTGTCGAAGGCCTGTCGGCCAATGCCAACTGGCTCTACACGGGTAAGCGTCCCGCCTCCCGGGATAACTCGGTCTACGCGCCGGACTTCCATCGGCTAGACCTGGGTCTGTCCTATGTCCAAAAGACCAAGGCAGGGGCCACCACTTACCGACTGGCCATCGAGAACGTCACAGACGAGCGTTACTGGCGGGACGTAGCCGAGTTTCTGGGGGACGCCTACCTGACGCCTGGGGCGCCGCGGCTGGTCAGAGCCTCGGCCACCGTTTCTTTTTAAAAAGGTGTAGCCTTCGCAGAATCTCAATGTGGAGGCTCTATGAAGACCCATGTTCCGGAGCATGCCGTCCGGGTTCTCAAGCAGTTTCGAGTCATTTTTCGTGCTGTGAAGGAACATTACCGAAGGGTCGAGAAAGTCACGGGATTGTCGGGTTCACATGTCTGGGCCTTGGCCATCATCGATGAGAACCCCGGAGTCCGCCCCGGAGAGTTGACCGAGGCGCTCGCTATTCATCAGTCCACGGCCAGTAACATCATTCGGCATCTGGTGTCAGAGGGCTATGTCATCCGAGAGCGGAACCTTGACGACGCACGGGCTTTTGAACTCACCAGCACCGACAAGGCCAAGGCCTTGCTGGCCAAGGTGCCAGAACCCAAGATTGGGGTTTTGGTTCAGGCTCTGGCTGAAATGCCACTCTCTTCGATTCAATCGTTAGAAGGCCAGTTGGACCACGTCATTGCCCGCATGGGCCAGCCGGTGAGCTCTCCTGGCGCTTATCAGCCCTTGGCAGACATGTAGGCTAGATCAGCCGAAAGGCAGCAATGGCGACCAAGGTCGGAATGCTGGCTGCTAGAAACAATTTAAGGGGATCAATCGTCTCGTCCTGAAAGTACCGCCGGAGAATGGAAGCACCGGCGGGGTTGGGCGCGTTGGCGATGATCGTGAGACCCCCTCCTGTGACCGCGCCGGAGACCACTGCATATTTAAATTCGTCGCTGAGTCCCTCCACCAAGGACGCCAGGTAAGTCAGGGCTGCGTTGTCGGTAATAGCCGTTAGCGCAGTCGCACCGTAGTAGACCGACGTTGGGCTCATCTGGGCCAGTAGAGGCTGCAACCACCATGCCTGCAAGCCACCCAACACCACGAGACCAGCCAAGAAGAAGGCCACCATCAGGCCCTCACGCAGGATGAGACGGTCATGGTGTTGGTTGTAGGCGGTGGCCAATCCCATAAAGACCAGAAAAATGCCCAAGAAGATCGGGGGGTGGTGGGCGAATACCACGATGCCCGCGATCATGAGCAAGTGAACCAGCACGATGGTGAGAGGAACTTTGGGGGTTGGTTCGGTTTTCAAGTCACCCGTCAATAGCCGTTGAGTGGTTTCCTTCAGGGTGTGACGGAACAGAAAGGTCACCGCTGCTGCATTGATGAAGACCGCGATGGCTGCCTTGTATCCAATGTGCGTGAGCATGAACCATGAGTCCCAACCCCACTTTGCGGCGACCATCAGAACAGGGGGGGCTGCAAAGTGGGTCAGGGTGCCACCGATGGATACGTTGACGAAGAGCACGCCGATGGTGGCGTACTTGAACTTATTCGGGGTGTCCGAGCGGAAAAATCCCTGCGCCAAAAGTAGAGCGGCTAGAGTCATCGCTCCTGGCTCTGTTATGAACGAGCCAAGCAACGGAACAACAGACAAAAGCACAAAGTAGGTAGCCATCCCGCGGTCGAGGGGGATGAGGCGACTGATGGATTCAACGATATGGCGAGCAAAGGCCATGATGGGCCGGCTTGCAGCGATGACCATGATGGCGAAGACAAACAGCGGTTCCGTGTAGTTTCGAGTGTCCGCGTATTCAACGGCCGGGGTAAGTCCCTCGCGAAGAATCAGCCAACCAAATAAAATAATCGACCAGAAGCCAAAGACCGCCTCGACCTCACCCAGCAGGTGAAAGACGCCGTGGTGGGCGGGGTAGCGATGTGCAAGGCGTTCAAAAATCTTGGTGGAAAAGGTGTGAAGGACGGCAATCGCAAAAATCGCGGCTGCGACGATTTCCGTGGTGTGGCTAAAGGCGAGGGTGCTGGCGTTGGTTGACATGGGGCTCTCGGCTAACGCTGAATAAAATGAAGTGGGGATTATTGTAGGACGGGCAGTCCAGGGTTTCCCCCCGCATTATCCCTTGTGATGTAAGGGCTCCATGACCTGCATCAACACTGGGGACCACCAGGCGGTATAGAGTTTGCCGACATTACGCCACACAGCAGGCGGTGCAAAGGAGCGTTGGGAATCATGACTGAATCGCCGCAGACTTCAACACCCTCGAAAAGCCTGGTCGTTAACCTCCATCGGCAGCTTGTACAGGTGATGCCCTTTGCCGAAATGGACCCGGCTCATGTGGACTTGTTCATTGAGTCTGCGGCCGAGCACTACTTCGAGCCGGATGAGGTCATTCTTCAGCCCAGTTCTGGCCCAGCCCAAACCCTCTATTTTGTTCGCCAGGGTTCGGTCGTGGGCCGTCGCGGCATCGCCGAGGAATTTGCAGAGGCTCGCAGGATTGATACCGGCGAGTTTTTTCCGGTTAGTGCAGTCGTAGCCGGTCGAGCCGTAACCTCTGTTTACTCCGCCTTAGGGGACTGTTTTTGTCTGGCCATTGGCAGGGCGACTGTCCTCAAGCTCGCCGAGGTCTCCCCGCCATTTGCCGCCTTTGTCAGCCAGCGGCTTATGCGGTTTCTGGAGATGTCGCGAAAGCTGGTCCAACGAACCTATGCCTCGGAGGTCTTTACGGCCCTCTCGCTTGAGACCCCCCTTGGTGCATTGCCGAGAAAACAGGCGGTCTGCGTTCGCACTGGTCAGCCGCTTCGCGATGCCCTCATCAAGATGCATGAGACCCGGGTTGGGTCGGTCTTGGTCCTAGACTCCGCCGGTCGTCTTGCGGGTATTTTGACCCGAGACGACGTGGTGAGTCGTATCGCACTTGCTGGTCTTGATTTGGGATCCCTGATCCAAGATGTCATGTCCCCCAATGTGAAGTTTTTAGAAGCTCACGACACGGCCCAGGATGCTGCGCTCATGATGTCGCGCTACGGCATTCGACATGTGCCTGTGCTCGAAGGAGACCAGGTGGTCAACGTGGTCTCAGAGCGAGACCTCTTCTCGGCCCAGCGCCTGTCGCTCAAATCCGTAAGCACGGCGATTCGCAGCGCACCTGATGTTCTGTCGCTTCAGGTTTCGTCTGGCGAAGTCCGTCAATTTGCTCAGACCTTGCTTGGTCAGGGGGTGCAGTCGCGGCAGATGACTGCATTAATCAGCCATCTGAACGACCTCATTTGTGAACGACTGGTGCAACTCTTCTCCGACAAACACGGCCTTGACCTAGCGGACTTTGCCTGGATCGCCCTGGGGTCAGAGGGCCGCGGAGAGCAAACGATCTCGACGGACCAGGACAACGCCTTGGTCTACCGAGATGGTCTGGGCGCAGAGGCCAGGGAGCACTTCTTGGCCTTTGCGAGGGATGTCAACGAGGCGCTGGATGCCTGTGGTTTTCCCTTTTGCAAGGGTCAGATCATGGCCAGTAACCCCGCCCTCTGCCTGAGCGAGGAGGAGTGGTTGGGAAAATTTGCCAATTGGATCGAGCATGGGAGCCCCGAGGCGCTGCTGCGCTCGAGTATCTTTTTCGACTTTCGAGTCTTGGCGGGCAATGCCAGCCTGACAGAGGCCATGCGTGATCTGGTGCGAACCCGCTCTATGGCTACACCTCGCTTCATCAAGCAGCTGGCCGATAACTCGGCTCGTAACCAAGTGCCCCTGAATTGGCATGGTGGCGTAGAGGCCACCAAAGTCGACGGGCGCGAGTGCCTAGACCTCAAGATGGGGGCGACGGCCATTGTGGTCGATGTGGCGCGAATCTTTGCCTTGTCCAAAGGAATTGACGCCACCAACACGCGGGTTCGCCTGGAGCAGGTGGGACAGGCTCTGGGACTGGCCGCTCGCGAGTACGAGTCGTGGGTGACGGCTTTTGAGTTTATGCAGACCCTGCGCCTGAACATTCAGATTCAGAAGACGGCGGTTGCGGACAATCCCAACCTCATCGAACTGGCATCTCTGAACGACATTGACCGCAGCATCTTGAAGGAGTCGCTCAAGACCATTCGACAACTGCAGCAGCGGCTCGAGCTGGACTATGCCCGCTAGGTGGAACTGGCTGCTGCAGGCCTTTACCCCCCCAGAGCCCGCCGACGCTCGCCGATGGGTCGTCTTGGATGTGGAGACCAGTGGTCTGGATCCTCATCGAGATCAGCTCTTGGCCATAGCGGCTGTGGCCCTTCGCCTCGAGGGCAAGGGGGCTCGGCCGGTGATCGAGACGGCAGACAGCTTTGAGGCGGTTCTTCAGCCCGAGGTCACCTCGTCGAAGTCGAACATTCTGCTGCATGGCATCGGCGTCGGAGCTCAGAGAAATGGCCAGAATCCGGCCAAAGTCATGCAGGATTTTCAGGCCTGGGTGGGGCGTTCGCCTTTGTTCGCCTTTCATGCGCCGTTCGATGAGACCTTGATCCAACGTTGGGCTAAAAAACATCTGGGGGCCAAGCTCGATAACCTCTGGCTAGACTTGGCGCCCCTGGCCAAGGCGGCATTTCCTAGTGTGAAGGCCCGATCCTTGGACCAGTGGCTCTCGCATTTTGGCCTAGAGTGTGCGGTGCGGCATCAGGCCGCAGCCGACTCCTTTGCGACGGCTGAGCTGTTCTTGCGCATCTGGGGAGCCCTGGGCAAGGAGAAGCGGGATATCTATGCGCTTCATAAGCTTTCGAGCAGATCGCGTTGGGTGGTTGGCTTGGACTAGCGGTTGTATTACACTGCGTTGCAGTTAAAACAAAAATTAAAGAGACAACCGGTGCTCGAAGCGCTCAATATCGCTCAACTGGTGCTGTATATCGGGGGCTTGTCCTTAATGGGACAGGGTCTCCTTTTCGTTTTGGCAGGCGCCAAGCGTTTCACTAATCTCTTCTATCAACTCTTTGTCGTGTTGAACCGCCCTTGGGTCTGGATAGCGGTCAAAATCTCCCCAGCCAAGGTTGCGCCGCAACATCACCCCATAGTGGCCTTTTGCATCGTTGCTGTGCTATACATCGCTGTGACATTGGCAAAAATTGAACATTGCGTATCAGTGGGAATGGTGGGGTGTCGATGAGTCGATTCGATTTTCGATGGTCAGTACTGAAGTGGCGAGCAATCTTATTCTTACTGCTGGGACTGCGGTCTCGGGCGGCAGAAACCTTTTCGGAGATGGTGGAGCAGTACCCCAACGACATCTATGGTCTTAGCAGCCTTGCCCACCTCCAGGCTGAGATGGGTGACAAGGTCGCTGCCATTCGGCTTTATCAGAAGGCGTTGTCGCAGCCCAAGGCCACCTCCGCCATGTGGTTCAACCTGGCCTACCTCCAGGAAGAATCCAAAGACCTTCTGGGTGCAGAGGCCAGCTTCCGCAAGGCCCTCGAACTCAGCGACTCCCTCGATCGCGCCTGGTATGGGCTCGGTCTGGTCCTCATACAACTCGGACGCCTCGATGAGGCGGTCGACTGCCTCAAACGCAACACCAAATTACAGCCTATGAGCCCCTACGCCTGGTACCAACTGGCCCGGGTGCACATAGATCGACATGAGCCCGACGAAGCGCTGAAGATTATTCAGCATTTGAAGGGATTTGAGCCCAAGTTTGCCGCTCAACTCGAGCGGGAGACCGGTCTCAAAGCCTCATGAGGAGGGGAGCGATTCGGCTGTAATGCGGCGCAAGTCGTAGGGTCGCGTTTGAACCGGGTTTATTCGGATCACAACAAGAAGGAGAGGGCAATATGCAGTTAACTGAATCGCATCGCCAGTACTGGCAGAAGAACCTTCGCATGACGGTTTTTCTGTTGGCCGTCTGGTTTTTTGTCACATTCGTGGTGGGCTACAATGCCCGCGCATTGAGTTTTGACTTTTTTGGCTGGCCCTTTAGTTTCTGGGTTGGCGCTCAGGGTGCGTTGGTGATTTATGTGGTCATCATCGCCTACTACGCTCACTACATGAACAAGCTCGACCAGGAACATGGTTGCGCGGAAGTTGAGGAGGACTAAACATGGCCGGACTACCTACTGAAGGCGGCGGCGGTGCTTTCTCCGCCAGTTCCAATAGTGCTTTTAAAAAACAGCTCAATAAGGTGTACGCCTGGTACACCGGAGGCTTTATTGCGTTTGTGATCGTTCTTGCGATCGCGGAGCAGATGGGCCTGACCCGCGCCTGGATCGGATACATCTTCCTGGCCGCGACCGTGCTCTTGTACGCCGGTATTGGTGTGATGAGCCGCACCAACGACGCCTCCGAGTATTACGTGGCGGGCCGTCGGGTTCCTGCGGTGTACAACGGCATGGCCACGGGTGCGGACTGGATGTCAGCCGCTTCCTTCATCGGCATGGCCGGTACGCTCTACCTGACTGGCTACGGTGGCCTGGCCTTTATCATGGGTTGGACTGGTGGCTACTGTCTGGTGGCGCTTTTCCTGGCCCCTTACCTGCGGAAATTCGGACAGTTCACCATTCCGGACTTCCTCGGTGCCCGGTACGACGGTAACCTGCCACGGCTGCTTGGCATTCTGGCGGCCATTCTCTGCTCCTTCACCTATGTGGTGGCGCAGATTTATGGTGTGGGCCTGATTACGACCCGACTCACCGGTGTGCCGTTCGAACTGGGCATCTTCATGGGTCTGGCCGGCATTCTGGTTTGTTCGTTCTTGGGTGGTATGCGTGCGGTGACCTGGACCCAGGTGGCCCAGTACATCATCCTCATCATCGCCTATATGATCCCTGTGGTTTGGCTGTCGGTGAAACAGACTGGCGTGCCCATTCCTCAGTTGGTCTACGGTTCTCAGCTGGCCAAGGTCACGGCCCGTGAAGCCGAACTGATGAAGGATCCGAAGGAGCTGGAAGTCATCGAGGCCTACAAGGCCCGGGCTGCCGCCTTTGACGACAAGCTGAAGAACATCCCTGCTGCTCTGGCTGCCGACAAGGCTGCTGCTGAGAAGAAAGTCGCCGACCTGAAGACCGCCAACGCGCCAGCTACCGAAGTGACCGCTGCTGAGAAGGCCCTGGCCGCGGTTCCGAAGGACGAGGCTGCTGCCAAGGCTGCCTGGGAGAAGGGCAAGGCAGGTGCCCTGGCGTCAGCCAAACCTCTCGCTGGTATGCCGCGTCACGGTGCCCAGTTTGCGGGTGATCCCGCGGGTGATGCCAAGGCTCAAGCGGCCTTTGACAACTCCCGTCGTAACTTCCTGGCTCTGATTTTCTGTCTGATGGTGGGTACTGCAGCGCTGCCTCACATTCTCATGCGCTACTACACAACCCCCTCGGTCAAGCAAGCTCGTGAGTCGGTCACCTGGTCGCTGTTCTTCATCTTCTTGCTGTACTTCACGGCGCCCGCACTGGCCGTGTTGGTGAAGTACGAGGTCTTCAACGTCCTGGTTGGTACGCCGTTTGATAAGCTGCCCGCCTGGATCGCCCAGTGGAATGCCGTTGACCCAGCCCTGCTGTCGGTTGCTGACGTCAACAAAGACGGCATCTTCCAGTTGGGTGAGATGAAGATCGGTGGTGACATCGTTGTGTTGGCTACACCCGAGATCGGCGGTCTGCCGTACGTCATCTCCGGCATGGTGGCCGCAGGCGGTCTTGCAGCTGCTCTGTCAACTGCTGACGGTCTGCTGCTGACGATTGCCAACGCGCTGTCACACGACCTGTACTACAAGATGATCGACCCCAATGCCTCTACCGCTCGTCGCGTGGCCATCTCCAAGGCCCTGCTGCTGGTGGTTGCCTTGGCCGCCGCTTACGTGGCTGCTCAGAAGCCTGCTGACATTTTGTTCCTGGTCGGTGCAGCCTTCTCGTTTGCCGCTGCAGCCTTCTTCCCCGCCCTGGTTCTGGGCATCTTCTGGAAGCGGGCCACGAAGTGGGGCGCTGTACTGGGCATGATCTCTGGTCTCGGTATCACCATGTTCTACATGGTGATGACCCAGCCCTGGCTCCGGAGCGTCTTCGGTGTCACGTCGCCTGTTCAGCTCTGGTGGGAAATCGCCCCGATCTCGGCTGGTGTCTTCGGTGTGCCTCTGGGCTTCGCGGTGATCATCATCGTCAGCCTGTTGACACCCGAGCCCCGCAAGGACATTCAGGATCTGGTAGACCACGTTCGCTACCCAACCCTGAAGGGTGACATCAATACCCAGGCCAGCTAATCGCCTGGTGACCTCTGTGCCGACCGTCGGTTGGCACATGTTAAAAAGCCCACCGCCTAGCGGTGGGCTTTTTGTTTTGTGACGTGAGAGGTCTAGAATGGCGCTCTCAAGTCCTCCGCCCGGATGACGAAATAGGTAGACGTACGGGACTTAAAAGCCCGGGCCGCAAGGCGTGCGGGTTCGATTCCCGCTGCGGGCACCAAACTCTGGGGTTTTAGACGCCTTCGATGAGCCGCATGTCGCGGTCTGCACCGTCACCCAAGGCGTCCAGGGCCTGTTGGTAGGCAGCACTGTCATGGG
>JACCDO011941773.1_pt1 | contig 10701 bp, 1 predicted proteins | sample 7446101 | NCBI WGS metagenome assembly JACCDO01 (sample SAMN15323440, study PRJNA562643) | freshwater metagenome | isolation source: river surface water | place: USA:Blue River Watershed | collected 2017-08-16
TTCACACATATGTAGATGTTTCTAATTATTTCCGGGTCTATGCCGGCATGAATAGTGAGGTCGCTGAAGCCTGCACCAAGCGCGTGGATCAAGAGGGGTACATGAACGCACACGAGATCGTTTTTCGCGGTGCAGACTATTCAGGAATTGAGGTAATTGATGATTTGCATAGCAAAGCTCAAGTAATGCAAAATCCGAATGGAGAGTTTCGGCAAGGATTGCTCGTGAGTATTGCTCCCAAACGTTTGTTTGAATTGGAGCACAGAGTGACTGCAGCTCTGCTCTGGATGCATGAATTGGGCAAGCAAAACGATGGTATACGCCGAGTTATCACTGCAAATTTGCTGATGCCGGTGAAAGATTTGCCTGACTCTGCCGAAGCCTTACTAAATTGCGTAGGATTGTGCAAACCAAATGAGATTTTCAACAATACGCAAATATATCCTTCTGTTATTCCAGAATTACTGAAAATGCCTGAAGGCATCGACTTCGACGCGCCAGATTCGCAGTTTATTCACTCGCCATTTGCACGCAATTGTGAGCGGAATGTACTGGGAGTTCTGATGATGACAACTCCCTACTTGATGAAAAGTGTCAAACACGCCGTTAGCGGGCTTGTGGTGATTTATCAGCAAGACGTGCGTTTTAAAGCAACTTTTTCGCAAATGCTAACCATTTTATATCCTGCAATTTATGGATTGTATGGAAGATATATTGGAACGAAGCAAGATGAGATCTTCAGCACGACCGTACAGGTGTACACTGCCAACCGCGTAGTAACGATGATGAGCTCGGACGGGCTGGACATGCGCCCACTGACTGAACCTGCTGACAACTATGTTCAAATTGTGCGCATGCTTGCACAGACGTTATATTATACTCTACTTGATATGAAATGTTTACCAAATAGACTCAACGATAACTTCCTCCTGCATCATTCACTGCGCTCACATCGTCATCAGCAGCTGTTTCGAGATTTTGAATATGTCACAGAAAATGTAGTTGGTAATCTCAATTTGCTTCGTGGTACGAGAGATATTGGGGCTATTTCTACTTGGATCAAGATATGTTTGCTGTTCCAAAATATGTATGTCATGGCCCGGTTAACGGATGCTCACGTCGAGAACGAAAATCAGTATTTCTGGCACACCTCCATCAACCTTGCACTGGAATTCGAAAGTGCATCTACAAATATCATTAGTAATTCATTATTTCCTAGCGCCGAACTTTTAGCTGCAGAGTCACAAGCACTATCGGGTAAGTTGAGTCCATCAGATGACGAGCCAGATGCGAATCAAGCACAGATTCGCTCTCGTTCCGGGAGTCTTGTCGACTTCAATATACGCAAGCTTCAACAATTAGCGTTAGAAAAAGTGGTGTCAGATGTGTTGCGCGAGGGATTAAGAGTATGGGGGGCATCAGAACGTGTGAACTTTGGCACGCGAGCTTCGTTGTTTCCGTTGTCTGACCGCGGACACTATACTCTTCTTGGACAGGAATTGGAATTTCCAGGAGATTATCACTTCCTCAGCTTTGATGTGGCTAGCTCTCCAGTCAGTGTATACAACCCTATTCACAGGTTGTTAGCCAAGATTTTTCTATATGCTTCGTATGGAAATCTGAACCTGAAGCCTGTATTGCAGCAAATCAGTCTAGAAAGCACCCACAGCCGAGTGATTCTGGTAGACTTTCCGCTTCGTACTTTAGTGTTTAATGTGCAAGTAGGTGCAAAGATGTGGCGCCGGAATGGCATTTCTCCAGAGAGTATTGTATTTCATTACAACCGCGGTCCTATCAACAAGGTCCTGAAGTTCATGGACGTTCACTGCGTTCAACTTGGCATGCTCAGCTTAGGTGAGCTGGGGGCAGACGTGGTTATCGCGCTTGCTGTGGACCGAAGTCGCTCGAAGCACCTGTTAGATCAAAACATTGTATCATCTTTACCTCCAGATATTCAACATTTCCTTAATATGCGCCGCAAGCCTACTTTAGAGTACGAGGGGCCTCTCTTGGGAGGGTTGCTAAAGATCTTGATTGACATCATTGTGTGTGTGCCGACTTGTTTGCTGGACAGAAGTGACCCTAATCATCCTGGTGGTGCTTATACAGATAGCGTAGAAAAAGCATTATGTCGTGAGATTGTAAACTTAGTACTCTGCGGAGCCTCGACCCCGGGGCAACTGTCAATTGCGTCTTCTATGGTTGGCGGGGACAAAACTGTCTCCGAAAGCATTTTGAACGATGTTATCGATCGCATGTGCAATCGAAAAGTGTCTGATACAGGAGAGAAAGTAACTTTGGAACTAAAGCCGGAAGCATATGCTTTTTATGATCCGGAATTCGGCCACTTATTTCAAGAACAGCTCAACGAAAGTTCAGACCGGGTACGCACTTGGCGTAAGCAGCAAGCTCGCCAAGGCAGCGGCACAGAAGAAGCTACTATGCATACCCCGCTATTTCAACAGGATGCTTTGCCTGCTGCTCATCCTCATCTTGAACCGATACGCGCAATGCTTTTCCGACCACTTATGTATAAGTTACTCACCAGGTCCATTGAATTAGCAATTTCGCGTACACCTTTATTGGGAATCGCTTCTCGAATTGTTAGTGAACGCATTGTTTATATTCTGACACTACAAGTTCACTTTCGTCAACGATATCGCCAGGAAGGCAGCTCAAGCTTTGCGCATGCTGTACTCAATGTCACAGATCATGAATATTTCCTGAAAGCATGTGCAGATTTATGGCTTAGTGATGTATTTAATGCGGATGATATGTTCAAAAATGGCTTAGCGTATGCGCTGGAGGCCATGGTGCGTGCTGAAGACCTTTCTGTAAAAGAATACTTCGAGACCCGCCAAATAATGTTTGCTTCTGCGATCACTAATAGCACCGATAGTAGTACTGAAAAAGCATCTCTGTGTCTCGTGTCTTTCGCTCTCGCAAAAGAGCTCACAGAGAAAGCACGTATGCTCAAATTGCGTGGCGCTGCTCAAAAGAAAGCGATGGAATCGATGCAGAAAGCCACAGCTAGTTTCATGATGATGATGGAAGACTGCAGCGATGACTCCGACTCCGACGAGGAGAAGGTCGCCACAAGTACAGCAGATGTCTTGCCAGGGAGTCATGACACTACTGTCAATGAAAACGCAGCTGGAAGCGGTTCTTCTACGAAGAAGCAAGCCAAAGATTCCGGTCCAATATGCATCATATGCCGCAAGAGTTCGGAGGAATATGCCTATGCCTCTGGCGCCACAGGAGAAGACTTGTCCATGGGCTATCTCTGCTTTATGCAACCCAGTAACAACATTAAACATGCCATATCCAGCAAAAATTCTCCTGAAGATATTGTAAAAAATGTTTTTCGTGTAGTATCGCCTGCAGGTTGCTTTGTATATGCTCGTGTTATTACTGCCTCACCATTGGAGCCGGTTAATGCTTCTTATGTCAGTGGTCGTTTGGCGCAAGGGGAGCATGTTCTAGTATCACGCCGTGTGGGTCGTTGGGCTTATATTGTGTCCCCGATGCGTGGCTGGGTAGAAATATATACTGAGCGCATGCGGTTTCCTGGGGAACTACCTGGTGCTACCGGCGTGACGTTTGACCACGCCTCAGGCGAAACACACAAAGATATTATCCTAATTCGGAATTTATATCCTATTCGTGAGTTTATGTTTGCCAGACATGGCACATCGCGATTGCATGCCAGTGCTTGTGGACACAGCATGCATTTTAATTGCTGGAATGAGTACTTTGCAATGAGCGTCAGTAGAGAACTGTCTCAAATCATTTCTAATCATGACTTTCCATTAGCATTTGATGTAATGGAGCGCGAATTTACGTGTCCATTATGTAAATCTATCTGCAACGCATTTCTGCCGTTAACAGTGCCATCAAAAGCATCGTTATATTGGTCGTCATCGGAAGTGACGGAGCAGTCTGTGGAATCGCAAAAGCCATTCACGGCGCTGGAAAAATGGATGTCTTTCATTTCGCAAGGTAAAGCATCGTATCCTGTACGTCTGTCTATCAACAATCTGCTTGATACGCCTGATGTGCCCCGCTGGGGCAATGGAATCGAAAGCGTGCGGTTCCTTGACTGCGTGGCTTACCTGTACGCTTTGCCTTGGAGAAATAAATTACAGAAATCTGTCGTAAAATTACCTGATACTGATGCACAAAAAGAGCTGGAGTTGACGAGATCATGCCATATGCTTTGGACATCAATCGCCTATACGTTGCAAGCGCAGTACTGTGCTTCGCAATGGGCTGACGGGACATCGGCACCTACCTCTGCTGTGAGCAGTGACATAGTGTCGCTTATGGCCCAGCTACTGCATATGCTGCGACAAATGCCCAACTGGTTTGAAGGCCCAGAGTCGTTTGCAGAATGCATTGGTACGCCTCTTAAGCACCTAGTGTCCGGTTGCCGTGCCGACATAGAGGATGACGATTCCGTCTCCGATGCACCATACAGCGTAGAGCGTGCGAGCGTGCGATCTGTAGAGGAAATATCCGTCGCTGAATGTCGAGAGTCGCTATTTAGCACACCATTTGAAACTATTGGCACTGGAAACTTCCCTAATCCACGCAGGCTATCGCTCGTGCAACGGCTTTTACATCACAAAGGTGTACAGTCGTGTGATTTATGGGGCACATTGTCGATACCAATACTCGCACAAGATTTGTGCGGCATTTCCGTGGTGTCTATTGCTTGCGCCTCGGATGTTCAAAGTGCGGAAACGCTTTTGGGGATCTTAAGTATTGCCCGTTTATGTCAGATTTTGATTGAACCTTGTTGCACGGGACTGCAAGCTGCAAATTTTGCTGCATCGGCAGCTCTACTGACCGCAGAGGAGACGTTGACTTCAGAGAAAAAAAGCATTTCTTCACGTACTAAAGCCAGCATGGGACAGGGGAAATTACACTATGATGTTCCCGCGAATGATTCAGAAGCGGTGTGTGCGTCATTGAGACAGCTTCAAACCGTCGTTGTCACCGCTGCTGGGCTCGACGCTATCATCCGCCGACCGCTAAGTTCTCAGGTACCTCCCTTGCGTGAGCTCGTACTAGATGAGTGGGTGCCTTTCCTGGAGTTTATAGTTTGTTTATTGCATACGCTTCGTTGTGCTGCTACAGGCACAGCTGAGCCTATTCCTAACATGAAGGAGCTGTCCCTTGAATCTTTGATGAGCCGCGCCGGTTTGCCCGTTTCCTTACTGACTCTTCTGGAAGGGCCTGTGCTTGCAATTTTGGCCTCTCGATGGGGTGATCAGTTGCAGTATGTGCAACCTAAACGGTTTCGAGGTGCAGTCTTGGACTCATGGATACCGCGCGTTGTAAACAGCAATGCTTTTGATGTAAGTCTGATATCACAAAGCAATGAGCACGTACAATCAGGTGTTGTCCAGCGTAGTGCTGATATAGCTGCAGGAACTTGCTCTTATGGCAATACTTCGTCTTTCATCAGCGAAGTGATGGCGCAGATCAGCGAAATGCATCACAGTGAAAAAGGGCATTCAGCAATCAGTGCAGGAATGCAGGATGAGCATGGAGAAATATTTAAAAAGGCCAAGCATGATCACAAAGCTATACTGGATTTCTTACCGGGCATTCTTGGCACAACCACTGAGCAAATATCTATGGAGTTTAAGAAATCTCTTCGTCTAGCGGCGTCGCTAGCAGCATCTGATATGGGACCAAGCAGCTCCGACGCGAGTGGTCGTCAAGAGGACATTGCGTCCAGACAAACCAAATACATTGAAAGTACCGCATTTGCTCGTCAACTTTCACAAAGGATTGTGTTTGGAGTAAAAGAGAATGCTGCCAAGAGCATAGGCAGACCCCTGGTAGAAGATTTCAGCGATGCTGAAGCCATTGCAGCGGCTGAGGGACGTACTCCTGCCAGAGATGGTCCTGGTGCACTCGCTTTACTAGGTGATGAAGGTGTGTCTGACATTGATATGATGGGATACTCGAGTATACCAACGAGCATGGAAGCGCAGAGTGCGTTCATGGACAGCCCGTGGGCTGAGCCTTTGAAGACTTGGCGTCTGGTTGGTATTGATCCTACCTATCGGCTTGTTGATGGCGGCTTTTCGCGCTTGGAACTTCCAGAGATGACTGTTGACATCAGCGTAATCCATACGCAAAGTCCGTTTGTCGGATCCGTGCATGGTGGTGCACGGAGCTATGATCCAGCTGGACAATCCCTGTGCACAGCGTTCTGCGATTTGTCACATTTGCCATTGCGTCGTGGGCAACGCGGTGGACTAATTCGTCTCCCAGCAATCTACACCGACCTGATCGACAACTTGGAACTTCCATACACACCAAAGCTCAATGAACAGGGGAAGCGAGAGGATGAACCCGCATTGTGCCTCGTGTGCGGGACTATCCTGAATGCAGGGAATCGCGCGAAAGACGCATCGCAGCTAATTGACCAGCGCTATAGTGAGAGCCCAGGAGAATGCACTTTACACACTCGCACATGCGGTGCTGGTATAGGTCTATATCTTTTCGTATTACATAATGTTGTATTGATGATGCGAGGGGCTCGTAGCTCAAAGTTTGGGGCTTTGTATTTGGACAAGAATGGCGATACGGGCGATGAACGCGGTGTGCATCGTCCACTGGCGCTGTCAATAACACGTTTCCAAAAGCTGGAAGAACTTTATATGCGTCATCAGATCGCCTCCGAAGTTACACGGCATCGTCTGACGCAGGACCGTACCATCCGCAGCTACTACTACTAGGTGGTCGTGGTGAATGAAATGCCCTTTCATGCACAGCTATAAAACGTGAACAATGCATGAATACGTCAAACTAGTCAATCTTACATATTGCATTCTTAATGTTATTTACAATTATGAAACGTAATTACAATCTCCACTTCATTCTACACCTCTTTCACTTCTGTTGTGATCTTTAAATTGAGCGTAAACAAACGAGCTCCTACAAATGTGCTGGCGCTAGATTGAGCTGAGCGGCCAAGTAGCAAATAAATGTCCCCTAATGCGCCAATCCCAGCTGCATGAACAGGATCATCTGGAATGAACCCAAAATCCCCTACAAATTGTAATGCTAATAGGAGGGATATCGCATAGAACAAGCATGTGACGCATGCGCATGTGACTATGAAAAAGCCGCTGTCCATTGGATATGGCAACGCCCATCCGTGCGTGAAAACCAGCAGCCAGCTGAACACTAGAGGCCCGAGTATCTCAGCTAATGTTGCAACTAAGTAAGGTTGCAGATCAAATTCTGGCTCAGTTATATCGCCGGTAGCCTCCGCAGTCATTTCATCACTTGATGAATGCGAACTCTCGAAGTCTCGCAAGCGCTGTCGGGATAACAAATATAAACATTCTGCAGCTTGGCGTAAATATTGTGCAGCCCAAGCCGTTAACAAAAGCAGTACTGCTGGCAAAGGTACAGCTAACATAGTACTCGCTGGTTTGAATGCTGATTTAGCAACCCCAAACCACTCCGCCTCGCTTCCAATACTCGACAAAAGTAACAGGAAAAATGTTAGTGCACCAGCACTTATTCGTAATGCGCGTACAGGGGATACCTGTGCTACTCGTCTCAATCTCCATCGAAATTGCACGTGACCTTGCAAAGCTAGCAACCCCGCACAAGCAAATACGACCGCTAGATCGAGTACACTATAACCCTTTCCACCGATCGATGTAGGGCTCATTAACCATACTGGAATGGCACAGATAAGACCTGAAAGAATGGTTCCCGAAAGAAAGAACAATGAGCAACAAAGGTACGATACTTTGCTCAGTGCTTGATGTTCGAAGTACTCATGAAGCGAAGGGTACTGAATGGTGATCTCACTACCAAAAGCCGACCCAGTAGCAGTTCCGAATGGAGCAGAATAAGTACTTTCGCTATCACCAGAAGTGTTTGTACTGATACGAGATTTGCTTCGTCCAGGGCTGTTCATACCAGTGGAACCTGGTAGGCCGGAAAGCGCGCCATTGTTGCTGCGATTAGAATACTTTGAGGAAGCTCGCGGCGAGGATACTGTAGAGCGACCCATATTACTTGCTACGTGTGCTGCTTGAATGGCTAGCACAAGCCCATGTTCTTCCAATTTCTCTTGGCTATATTGCGATGATTTGAGCTGATCGCGCAAACCAGGCTCAGGGATTCGCCCTTTGTGCTGGTAGTCGCTCATCCTGGGACCTGGCTCCAGCCAGCCAGAGCGCTCATCAAGCAAGCTTTCTTCTTCGTCGTGCTCTTCTTCTTGAGTTTCTTGTGTCCAACGCTTAGTTTCCGGATCGAAGAAATATCGGTTTTCATCCGCCATGTAGGCCACCGAGCTCCCACCAAAGCGCGCACGCCACCATCCAGCCCACCCTGACTTTTGCTCTTCAGTCCCTTTAGTACTGCTACTATTTATTGCCGCTAATTTACTTGTATCATTGGCAGTGACTAAGGATGCACTTCTTGTCCGCAATAAGCCTGAACTACGTGTTCGTGTGCGTGATCTAGGTTTGGCAGCCTCTGCTGCAGCTCGTGCATTCGCTTCTTCGATCTCATGGAACCGCAATATATGCACTCCAGTGTTTGCTTCCCATACATCTGCCATGCTTAACCATGCTTTATGCTCATCACTTTCGCCCAACTTCCGTGGATCTGTGCCGCCGTATTCTATGGGCCTTTGGTCTTTCGCGATAAACTTGTCCAATCCATTAATATCATTGAATATTTGCACTTTCTTTTGCACACTCTCAGGTAAAACGCGAGATACCATACGCCATATGGTCCAGAACCATGATGGAGCATTCACAATTACCAGACGTTCTACTATCTCAGGGTAATATTTGTCCATGATTTCGCCAGACTGACGCATGAAGGAAATGGCGTCAGTGGTAATATCGGACGCAGAGATGTCCTTGACGTCCACAATCGTCATAAGGCGTTGTGGACAATAGGTAAACACCCCACCTCTGCGCTGCCATTCTTCGCCATCTTTATAGTCGAAAGTAGCACCGGGGGGCAGAGCGTGTTGACCAGAGCCTTTTCCTCCGCCCGCACCGGAAGGACCGCCATTGAAACCCGGCTGCAAATGCGGATAAGCAGATACACCTTTATATCCTTCTGTTGCTATTTCAAGCAGATCTTGATTGTTATAAAGTCTCCGAAAGATAAATTCGTTACGCATCATATAGTGCCGAATCAGTTTCTCCGGTGTCAGTCCCCTTCGTTGTAGTTCGCGGTTTTGACATTTATTCAAACATTCATAGATGATCTGACAGCCATCGAGAGACATACCGTGGATAGCATGTGGGCTCATTTGCAGGATTTCAAAGAAATCGTGTTGCGGCGTGTCGATGAGTTTGCTGACGCTGTAGGTCTGCCGCCATTGCAAACACTTTGAGAACGCGACCCGTGCATCCGCTTCATTCCCACTACACATAATTACAAATGTGCTGGGTATCGGACCGTTATAAATCTCTATTGGACGTCCATCTGACTCACCTGTAAGCTTGTTAAATAGATCTAATAACAAATCTTTTTCACCTACATCAGCCCGGAGATTAACCGCGCGGTCTGTAGGATGGGTTGGTAAATCGTCCCAAAACCTTAACGAAGGGAAGTAGTCTAGAATAGGCATTAATAACACAGAAATGCCGTTGAATGCTACCGTGCACATGTATATAATTGAGGACACAGTGCGTCCCACTGCACTTGCCCGTCGATGGAACAATCTTTGGTTGGTGGCGATATACATAGCCGACAAAATAAAACATGCCGTACATATCGATGAGAACGGACGAAATGCAGGTTTACTAACAAGCTTGTCTTCACTAAATAGCAAACCCGAAAGTAAAGCCGAAACAGAAAAAATATACATAGACAATTTTGCATCATTTTTTGGTTGCAGACCATTATTATTCGCTTCAGATAGGAAGGGTGGGAACGCAGCAGTACCCTGCATACCACGATTCCAAGATAGATTGTGACATTCAAAATCGCTACCGACACCGTATTTGCTTGAGAGAGGAGTTGCAGAATCTCTTAGCAACGACGTCGACGTATAACCTATAACCAAGTAAGCTGTGGCAATTAATCCATATCGATTAGTCAACGACATCAACACAAAAGCACCACCGAGTGTAACCATTCCCGTCACATGCTGCGAGTAGCTGCTTATGAAATCTGCTGACTTTGCGGCATTTGTAGTACTGGCTCCACTAGGGGACAGCATATTGTAACAATAAAAAGCACTTCGCCCAACTGCAAGAAGCGCAACAAGAAATCCATATTCCATCACGATATCTTTCCATTCTTCGCCTGCAAGACAATGTGATAGGAATCCGAATCCCACAGTCAAAAGACATGTCTGAGAAGTAATATCAAGTGCATCCGAAGACAAGTACTGTAGCATGCCAGATGCCATAGTATAAAAGACTGAAGTGGCACGATTACCCTGCAGGTTTCCCAGATATATAGACCAATATTCGGCAGCCCGTGCCTTTATTAAGGATCAATGTGCGAAAATCACTTTTTCTCCTTGGAGATTTTTTCTACTTGTGTTTTTCGTCAATACGAGTCGTAAAAGAATTTCTTTTTTTTAAATTCCTTAACGTTTGTTAATAGTATACTTAATAAAATGTCACTTTAATTTGCTGTTGGTAGAGTGAATTTACTGCCGCGATACTTGCTAAGGAAATAATAGTAAAA
>JACCDO010715878.1_pt1 | contig 10700 bp, 8 predicted proteins | sample 7446101 | NCBI WGS metagenome assembly JACCDO01 (sample SAMN15323440, study PRJNA562643) | freshwater metagenome | isolation source: river surface water | place: USA:Blue River Watershed | collected 2017-08-16
ATATATATATATTATGGAAGATAGTCAAACAAGTCCATCTAGTAAAAAAATATTAGAAAAACTAGAAGCAGTAATAGAACCAAATAGAAGTGCTGAAGGAGTAGAAGAATATAAAATAAGTATATTAGCTTTAACTATTGCTCATGGTGAAAAAATTATTTTACCAATCTTAATAACAAAAGATGAAATTTCTGAAATAAAAACATTAGAAGAATTTCAGCAATATGAATGCAATTTAAAGAGAGAACCTTGGTATGCATTTGTCGAAAAAACCTATATATATGGTTATGCACCATTTGGAAATGTATGCTTAACTGGAAGCGAGCCTAAAGAAGTTTGGAGCAGACTAAATACAAAACAAGGTTTAGAAAAGATTACAAACAAATTTAAAATAAATACAACAAATAGAGAAATATTTGTGAAAGGTGTAAATGTAATTAATAGTAATTTTTTGACAGAACCAATACCAGATTCTTCTATGCCGACACCAACGTCAAGATACAAAGACATACCTCAAAAAAGAGGACCAATTATGGCAAGAATGTATAAAACAAATTTATCATATTATACACCTGAGGAAGTTAGTAAGAGTGTACCAGTTAGTGGAATAATGAATCCAATGAAAATGCGTTTAGAAATAATTCCATCATCATATGTATTATCAGGAAAAAATACAGATAATATAGAAAAGTCAATTAAAGAAGATCCAAAACTTGTTTTTAATGCTGAAGGTGATAGATATTCAGGAATATTTGTGTCTATTCTTTCAGATAATAGAGGTAATTCTTTTACATTTCCATCATTTTTAAATTTAGCAGATGGAAAACATATAATAGAAATATATCAAAAACTTCAAAAGCCAATTCCAGGTATAGATGTTAATTCAGCAAATGGTGATGAATTATATGATGTAGTTTTAACTTATTTAAATGAATGGAGTACATATGCGAACACAAATAAATTCCCACGACTTTTACATATTGAGCATGTACAAAATACTTACTACATACCAGATAAATTAACTCAAAAACCAAAACCAGTAAGATATATTATGTTAACAAGACTTAATACTATGAATATATTTGTTTTAGCAAATTTAGTTTTTGATTTTTTATTATTTAAGCAAACAAATCCAACAACTCCTTATAAAAAAAATAAGGATGAATTAAAATTATGGATAGAAGAATTAAAAACAAAAAATTCAAAAATAATTAATATTTCTACTGCTTGTGAATCAGTTAATCCATATATAATGAATGACGAGATTGTACAAGATGTAGCGTCTTATATAAAAGCCAATAGTTTACACCGAACAAAAACACAAATTGAAACAGAAGAAGAAGGTCTTGACTTTTTCCCTTTTACTAAATTAAATAATTTTATTGCCCAGTTTGATAATATGAAAACAGACTATCCACCTTTGATGGAATCTTTAAAACAATCTTTTAGTAACGAATTTGCTAGCCCATTAAAGAGAGAAATAGGAGGTTCTGATCCCGAAGGTAAAAGTAATAAGTTTAATAAAGAACAAAGCAGTAAGCATAATCGTGAAAAATACTTAAAATATAAAGCAAAATATTTTGCATTAAAAGCCAAATTGGGATTATAAACATTAATTCGAACACATTTTATCTCGAATTTCAACTAAAAAATCCTTCCAATTTTCCACATAGAAACCACGGATAGCATACTTGGCGATTCGTCCAAGTGTTTTAACAGCTCGATAATTTGACCAAGAATCTTTTTCAGTTCCGGTCATTTTATTAATATATGATTTTGTTATTCTAAGCTTTCTATAGTTGGTTTTTTCAATCAAATTAACAAAATCCTCTTGCTTGGTATCAAATCCAATTGCACACATATCAAAATCAAAATTGCTTTTAATAAATTGGACTGGGTTCAAATCCACACAAATAAACTGAATATCTCCAATTTTTTTTCCTGCCCAATTATATATTTGCAAATTGTATACTTTAACAATTCCATTCATATTGTATTGTTTATCTATACTGGAAATTTTTTCATTGGAAACTTGAACTTTAACTTTAACTTTAACTTTAACTTCACTGGGACTCCAAGTAAAATGTTCAAGTTCTTTAGGTTTTGTTTTTAATGTAAACTGAAACTGTCCACGAGATTTTACTTCATTAACATCTTTATTTTCAGTGTTAAGACCAAGCATCGCTTCTAATGGACCCAATTGGTCAGGACCAATATAAACATCAATATCATTGGGTTTACATTGAATTCCTGTTATATATTCTAACACACTGGAACCCGCAATAACCCCGCTAAATCTCTTAATTAAGTTGTAATATTCTTGACCAATATGATTGACAAAAGAATAAGTGTCTAAGTTTAGCACAGTAACTGGGTGTATTCCTATCATATAAAAATTATTAGTGGAAAATATTTTAGGAAATACCGAATTAATTAACTGATTAAAAAATTCTTTATTTCTACTATGCTTTAAAACTAATGGAAATTTGTTAATTAAGTCCATGCCAATGGGTTTGGATGAATCTAACAAATCTAATTTTATTCCACAAAAAGCCCTTTCTTCATACCAAAAATAGTTATAGTTCGAAGTCCAATTCCAAGCTATACCATTATTTGAATCCCTCAAAAACATTTTTAATTCATCTGGATTGTTTGAATTGAACCAACGTAAAAATCCAAAAGCTTTATTATTAAAATTGGAAGCATTTGAAACTAGCCGGTAAGCTTGAGAATTAGTAATTTTAATTCTCGGTAACATAAAAAGCCCAGGAGCCTTAAATTTTCTAATGCCGTTTGACCCTACTGGTTCTTCATAAATCGGTATACTGCGCGGTACAATAATTGGGGTTAAATATTTTCCATATCCCTTAAATTGATAAAGATCTTCTAATTTACAAAAATACAAACCACCACCATTGCAACTTCCAAATGGTTTAAAATCCTGGGTATCAGCATTGAATCCTAATTTATATTTAAAACCATTAGATATATTCTGACTATAAGTAAATTTGAACCAAATTGTTGGTTCATTGGTTTCAAGTTTTGGATAATGTCCAGAGTAGGAGTTAACACAAGCCAGATAATCTGGGTCATTGGCGCATTCCAAATTGATCCGTGCATATAATTGGTCCCACAAATTTTTATTGAAATAAATTTCCATTAACAAGTCCATGTTAGCACATGAGCTAATTTTTTCTACATTTTTTAACTTGGAAATTATTTCTAATTCAGATTTAGAATATTCTGGTTGTGTTAATGATTTAGGTTTTATTTGGCTTGACAAAATTATCGGTACATTGGGGTTGGGGGTGGGATTGTCATCAGTCTCAGAAAATTGTTTAAAAGTAAAATCAAAAAAACTCGATTTAATGTTTGTGAAAACAGATTTGGAATTATTTACATTTGATATATTTGACACATTTGACACATTTGACACATTTGACACATTTGACACATTTGACACATTTGATACATTATTTACAGTATTCATTATCAAGTATATTTAATTGGAATTCAATTGTTTTTTCAATTTTTTATTAGTTTATTGAAATAAACAAAAGTAAAATCTGTATTGAAAACAATTTTTTCACTTTTTAAATCAAAATATTATTTTTTAAATAAACAGTTTAAACAAATAAACTTAGTTATAGTTAATGTTCAATTATGTATATTTAAATAAAAGTAAGAACTTGATAGATATTCGTCTTAAAACACCAATAAATTCAAATAATTTTCATCAATTGATGGAAAATCTTGGACTTGTAAACATGGTGCTTGTATTGTGTTGGGAATTAGGTATTAAATTTATAAAAATTGATGATATAGTAGGTGAAATTGCCTTTGGTTCTAATTATTCAAGTTATAACATACATCAATATTTTGAATCGGTTGGAACCAATACCAATTACATTGATTTAACTAATGGTATGATTAAATTAAATTACCAAGGTAAAACAGTTGAATTTTCATCTGGTTTTTTAAACTGGAAAGCAAAAGAATTTGATATGTATAAAGCAAAAATTCGTCCTGATGTTATTCTATCTAATGGTTCAGTTCCAAACAAAGAACGAAAAGATGAAATATTTAAAAGACTTGGAACTAATTCAAAATCATTTGCAGTTTTAGCTGCTGATACAGACCAAAATCCAGGTGCTTATAAAATATTTGTCCCAGACACATTTAATAAAAATGAATTAAAGTATGTTGCACTAATTGAAAAGACAAAAGCTACTCATATTATCAAACCAAAAAAATTTAAAACCCGTTCGTATTCTATTTTAATTTACACATTTGATGGACACCAATACAAACCTTCAGACATTATATATTTATCAGGCACATCAAATTTAACAACAAATTTACGGAGCGCAGACACAGAATTCCAATCAATGTTATATAATTGTTTACCAACACCAAAATTTGCAAAAAAAGAATTAGACAGAATCAATGAACATTACAAAGAGTCCGATGAACTATATCGGGATGGAAAAAATAAGACACGAGCAATAGCTATTGATCCACCTGGTTCAAGAGACAAAGATGATGCTATTAGTTTTAATATTGTGTATGCGAAAGGAAAACCAAGTTTGTTAGAAATGTTTGTTCATATATCGGATGTTCCTCCTATTTTAAACCAAGATTATAATAAATATCATTTTTATTATGGGTTGCATAAATTGGAAACTGATTATATGTTAGGTTGTAGATATCCAATGATTGATGCGAATTTATCAGAATCAACAAATTCAATTTCATTAATTGGACCAGAAAAAAGATCTTATACATTAAAAACAACTTATCGATACAAACCAGAATCAGACCCAAACAAATATGGACGATATGTTTTTGATATTCCAGAAAAAGTTGAGATGTACTTGGAAAAAAACATAAAGGTGTTCGCAACAACTTATGAATCCATTGCAACCAGCACAACTGATTACACAAAAGACTTACCTGAATCAAACAGATATGTAGTTCACCATAAATTAACATATGGGAATAAACCAATATCAACATTAAATCCGATTCCATGTGAATCAGTAGAACATGTAGATATTAATGGTATCAAATGGGAAAATCCAAAAGACATTAAAAGTACTGATGATAAAGAATACCTACAAACTCAACTAGATAATTTAACATCAATTTATGGAACACTAATTCGTAGCTTGTCTATTGTACAAGAAATAAAACCAATGATACATACAAAACAATATTCCCATGACGATTACCAATATGACTTGCGCGAAGAATGGGTTCATAGGTTAATTGAAATCACAGCGCTTGAATCAAATAAATATGCTGCACTTGTTTTATATGATAAAATTAAAAACAAAAATTTTGGTGTGAATAATAAAACAATTGGAAAATTAACAACTGAACAAATAAAAACTTATAATGACTATTTTAGTTCTTATGAAAGATTTGTTGGGGAAGTTCCAGATGATGAAGGAATATTTAGAGGTTTGTATTATGGGGTTCGTGGTCATAATGATTCACCAAAATATGTTAGAGAAAAATATAATAGGTCATTACCAGTAGCATTGACAAACTCCGTTAAACCAGGTGAAAATGTATTAGATTTACCAAATTTATATTTGAAATTTCAAATGGAAAAAACAAATGAAATAATGACACCTGTTGGGAAAATTTTAGGTTCAGCTAGTTTTAACCAAGCAACAGAAAATTTGGGGGTCGCGTTATATTCAACAGCAATTAGACCTCATTTAAATGCTAAATTATATTATTACACATTTTTTACTTCCCCCATGAGAAGAATTGTTGATTGTTTTGTTCAATATTGTTTGATATCTGATGAAGATAAAGTAAAGAAATCAATGGGGTTATTTAAAACAAAATTATTAAACAGAACAGATATTAATGCCCAATGTGAAAAATACAATTTATATGTGAGTGTGTGTAATAAAATATTTAAGGGTGATAATCCAGGTGAATTTGAAACATATTACATTAAATACGGCAATGAATCTTTTAATAACATATTTTTACCTGGGTTAGATATTACTTTAACCATATCGAATAAAATATCAGGTCTTTTACAACAAGAAGGAAAAATAAAGTTAAAATTTAATCAAATAACAGAGGTATTTGAATTAGAACCAATTAAAACAATAGGACCAGTAACAGTGGAACAATTAATGCAAGAACAACAAGAATTATATTTTCAAAAAGAAGCTTATCCAAAAAAACAAACACATAATTACAACTATTTAAACTATAAGTATTTGAATTAAAATATTATAAATTTTTAAAAAAATAATTTAAAAATTTCTAAATATAATTATATGAGAGACTTTTTTCTGTCAATATTAGTTTTTGTTTTGATAATAGTTTTTTTAGTACCAGAATTTTTAAAAATTACCGAATATGAAAAAATAAATAAATGTAAAGGACCAATTAAATCTCCAAACTACCCTTAAGGTAATTGGTAATAAGTAAATTGGAATAAACAAAGTAAATTGGAATAAACAAAGTTATTTTTCCAAAAATAATCAAAGTTATTTTTCCAATTCAATATACCAGTTACCTTTTTCCCATCCAACATTTTTAATGTTAAAATTTGGATTGAATTTTTCTACTTCATTTTCAAGGTCTCCCTTGGAATAAATATGATAATATCTATAATATACCTTCTCGCCTTTTTTAGATTTCCATGTGACTAACTCATCTGATTTAGTAAAATGGAAAGTTGAATCTTCTGGTTGTTCCATAGCCCAAACAACAATCAATGCTTTTCCACCGGGCCTAAGAACTCTGTACATTTCATTAATTGCACATGCTCTTTCTTCATCTGTAGATAAATGATGATATGATGCTACAGTTATAATACCGTCAAAAGAATTTGAATTCCAAGGTAATGATGTCATACTTCCTTCAATCACATCTAAACCTTTAGATTTTGATATTTCAACTAGTTTATCAGACAAGTCAATTCCTTGAAATTTAAGATCAGTCCGATATAACATATTTTTACCATTACCACAACCATTGTCTAACATAACGCTTCCTGGAGAAAACTGCTTTAGAAAATTTGAGACACATGGCCAAACGCGTGTTCTTGAGGTATTGAAATCTGTAGATATATTATTATATATGTGTTTAATTTGTTGACTTATATCCATTAAATATTATCTTAATTCTATTATGTTGATTTTATTCAATTTTTATTTTTTCTATAATGTATATAAAAAAAGTAACTTGAACCTGCTATAATTATAAACAAAACAATTCCAATAATTTTTATCCAATTACTAGTTTCACTGGTTGTAACAATAGTAACATCTGATTCTTTAATTGAGCTAGATTTAGTAACAGTTCTTCTTGGTATACCGTCGCCCATTTTAATTGATTCATTAGATTTATATTCGTCACTGCGTTTCAATTCCATTTCTGCTGATTTTTTAGATAATAATTCAGAATCAATTTGTATTTTTGATGATATAAATGGTAATTCAGTTAACACTGGTAGTTTATTACTCATATATAAACAATTAGAAATAAATTGAAAAATATAAATATTATTATATAAGAATTTTTCTCAATGGAAAATACAAATGGTAGTCTCGTAAATGTTAATAATTTAGATTTCAAAGCTGATGATAAGGAAATGAAAAAAACCAATAGTAAATTACCTCCTTATGAAAAAATAGAAAAGTCAGAAAAAACAAAACCAAAAGAAACAACTCCTAAAAATAAACAAAAAGAGCAAGATAATAATGTATTATCTCCTGTTCCAACAATTGATACAAATTTAGATATAAACGTGAAAAAAGAATTGGAAAATCCAGAAGCTGAAACAGGTACTACTAATAACCATGAAAATACACCAAATGAAAGTAATGATACAGTTGAACCAGAAATTAAAAATAATCAACCTACAAATATTGATTACACAACCGTTGTAAAATCAATGAGTTTAGATGATGTTTTTATTAATTTGAATTTAATCGCAAAAATAGAACAAGGTGATAAATTATATATTCAAGACAAGTATGTAAATATTGACACAAGTTATATTCAATCAATTATGCGTTGGTATTGGGGTATTGATAGAAAAATAACAATTGGTTTTATTAAATTGGTTATTAATAAATCCTTTGAATTTTGCGACGAGCTTATTAAATCAGACACAAAAATGTTATTTAGATTAATAAATGATCTAAGGAATTCTATTAGTGGTTTAACTAAACTAAAAAATACTTATGCTGTAGACAAATTAGTACAAGCAGAAATTGATGTGATAATTGAAGATATAAGGTCTAAGATTGAATCTACTTTAGTAATTAATAACTCATAAAAATTAAATTTAATTTATGGCCTTTACGAGGCTTATATGTTCCTTAGGAACTATAAATTAATTTCATTCTGGGTATTTTTAACATGTGAAAAATATTCTTTTTCTAGTTCTTTTTTCATTTGTTGGGCTTGATATCCTTCTTGACATTTTTCACATTGACAATCTCTAATTTCATCTTCGTGAATTTTAACACTTTGTGCCTGAGATATAATTTCTTTTAGTTTTGTTTCAAATTCATGAACATGTTCAGTATTTTCAATATTAAAATTATCAGCGGCATCTACATCAGGGTCTGGTTCTCCATACATTTTTGCAAAATCAGGTGCATTCGAAATTTCATATTCTTCGAGTTTGACAAGTACATCATCATAAATGTCATCATAATCCCAGGGTTCTGACCATTTATTGTTAGCAAATATTTTATATGTGAACGAGTTGGCTTTTACATATTGTTCTTTAAACCATAAATATTCAAAATCAACCAAATTATTTGGAAAATCAATATTAATATATTTAAAATTTTCAACAAGTGTATTAATTAGCTTGTTTCTTGTATCTTCAATATTATTAAAATCAGATGTATATGTGTTTGATTCAAAATAAGTTGAAAATCTATTAATTGTAATAATTAAACCAATATTTGACATTATTTATAAGATATTTAATTCAACAAGTTAAATTTTCAAATTTATTTACCGTTATAAAAATTTGGAAAAGTTTTTGTTTCTGTATCCAATATGTCTATTTGATGATATTCATGGTAAACACTTTTAAAAAACCTGTATGATTTAATAATTGTTAAAACAACAATTAATAATAACAACATAATTATAAACATTATTTATAGTTACATTTATAATTAAAAAGTGTTACAACATCAATTTTTTATTAAGAAATAAAACAATTCATTTAATGATTTAAAAAAAAATTATATAAAATATATTATAATAAAAATGGAAAAAGCTATTATTTTACCAACAAAAGAAAGACTTATTGAGAAACTTGATACATATACTAAAACTGAAGCAGAGTTTGATCCAAGTGAATTTACTGGTTTATATGAATTATTAACACCAATACTTTCATTGGATGGTCATGGTACAGCATTGTTCGAAACACCAGAATTATCACAATACAAAAAAATAAATATTTATCAGCATGCGCATATATATGGCATGAACAAAGAAATTTATCACAAAGTACACGAATTTACAAATTCAAATGAATCATTACTGGAAAATAAAGTAATAAATTTAATTGTAAAATATGGTAATTTTTCACAAACAGAATTTTATAAGGGACCAGATATAATGTCTAATAGTAAAAAATTATTTGTTAATAATCAAAAAAATTTTGTTGATATGTTTTTTAATCCATTAGATTTAGGAAATAGTTCAGATATTGTTACATATAAAATTTTTTGTGAAATTTTTTTTAAATATATAAGAACATTACAAGAGAATAATTTATTAGACTTATATGGAGACATGTTTAAAGATGTTATTGATTATTATTTTACAATAAAAGAATCAACAATAAATTTTAATAAAATACCATTAATTGATGCTTATTTTTTAAATAACTCACAAATTGGTGATTTGGATGCGTATTTTTATGAATGGAATGATACACATATTGACAAATATTTAAAAATAAGAAAAGCCGAACTTGAAAAAATAGAAAAAACATATGTACCAACAATTTTAATTTCAGATGGACTTAGTGTGAAACAAGTAATAGATTTAATTGTTAATAATTGCACAAATCTTAATTTTGGTGAAGAGTTATATCATTTGTATTTGAAAACAAAAAATAAAATTTTTATTAAAATATGGCTTAGTTTTGATAAATATTACGAAACTAATCATGCATTACAGCATGTATCTAAAATATATAGACAACTTAAATACAAACCAATTAAAACACATGCAGATATAATTTATAATATTAAACTAATGAAAAATACTTTATGGTTTTCAACTTGGGATTTTGTTTATTTAAATATAATACATTCAGAATATCAATCCAATAAATATTTTTTTTCTGAATTATTTTTATCTTTATATTTTGGCAATTTTATTATCAATGAAAGCGAACATTACAAAGGAATTAATATAAATAATTATATTCCAGTCAACATCACCCCCCTTAAAAAAGAAGCATTAGAAGTAAACGAATTAATTCGTTCAAAAAGAATATTTTTCCATAATGTTGAAATACTTAGATTAGGATTTGATACTATATTTGGACTTGATGATGATTATTTTAATGTTTTTGCTGACTTTTTAGTTAAAGAAGTTGGTACACATGATTTACCAGCAGACGTGTCTCATGTTCCAACCGATGTTTTTGTACTAGATTTGAGTAAAAAATTTAATCATAT
>JACCDO011473574.1_pt1 | contig 10698 bp, 8 predicted proteins | sample 7446101 | NCBI WGS metagenome assembly JACCDO01 (sample SAMN15323440, study PRJNA562643) | freshwater metagenome | isolation source: river surface water | place: USA:Blue River Watershed | collected 2017-08-16
ATCTTGTGGAGAAAGTCCTTTGCCATCTCCTTGCTGAAATTTTTGGTAAATAGCTTGTAGAGCCAAGCCGGGTAGGGTTGCTCTTATTTGATTATTTCTTAGAATCTCTAAGGGAGTTTTTGCTGATGCGAGTCCTTCTGATTTTTTATCTTTTGGGAAGCCTTCTTGCAGGCGCCAAGAAACTAAGGCGCCAAGAAGGATAATGATCCAGCAAATATATAACCACATTAAAAAGATTGGTAATTGCGCTAGTGCTCCGTAGAGGGTGGTGTATTGCACGCTCATTTTGACGTATAAAGCGTAGAGTTGCCCCGCTTCGTGCAATAAAAGGGCGGATATGCCAGCGCCGATTGCGGCGTTTTTTGCTTTAACAAAGCAGTTGGGCACAATTTTATAAAGAAAGAAAAAGAAGACAAAACCACCACCAACACTCAGCGTAAAACTAAGAATAGGAGCAAATAGACTTTGCTCAACGGTTTTGGCTGGGTTTAACCATTTCTGTAGTTCTAATCCCGATGAAAAACCAACGGCAATGGCAAGTGCGACAATTCCTAAGGTCAAGAATGTCCAAAAATACATAAAGCGAATTAAGAGGTTTCTTCCTTTATTGACATGCCAAATTCGATTCAAAGCTTCTTCGATTTGCCGAAGCAGTAAGACTAAGGTAAACAGAACACTTGCGAAACTTGACCATCCTAGATTGGCAAGATTCAGCTTGTCGAGCATACGATCAAGATAGGAGACGACGGCCTCACCGCTGCCGCTTGCGAGGTTTTGTAGGATAAAGCCTTGGATTTTATCGATGAGGTTACTGCCTTTCGCCATGAGTGGAGCGAATAAGGATAAAACACAAAATATGGCGACAAGGGAGGGGATCAGCGAGAGAAGTGTTACATAGGCCATGGCCGAGGCCTGTTTTAAAAGATCGGTACGAATAAAATCCCCTAGCAGCACCCTTAAAGCTCTGATAGGCAGGAAGAGAGCGGGGGGGATATTCATGTGGTCTAATTTTTTAAAAACGCTGGGAACATGATCAGATGACATAATACCTCCGGGTTAATTAATGGAGTGTCTCTGATTCTACCTTGGATTGACGTTTTTTGATCCATTCTCTGACATGTGTTAAATCTGAGTCTTCCCAGGTCGGTGCCGTTCGTTTTTCCATAAACAGGCTAAATAGTCCGTCGAGCACGGCTAGGAAAGAGGCCATTGCCTCAAGTCGTTTACTAATCGGGAGCGTGTCTTTTGCTGTCTCGGCGTTTTGATCTGAGTCGGGTGACGGCAGGGTTAACGACCGTGGGCTTAAATCATCGCAATGGAGTACTGTGGTGAATTCTCCGATCCCTTTGATTCGACAGCCTAGCTTGAGTTCGCGCACAGTTTTTCCTGTGGATAAGGCTGTTGCTGCTTCTCTGCTATGGCTGGGGTCACCTCCCTTCATGAGGTGCTGATGGGACATGGCGGCCGTGCCTTCTAGGGAAATTCTGTCGTCGACCCACAAGTCAATGTCGTAAGAGTTAATGATGAGCCGTTCTTTTGTTGTTTCAGCTACATACCATAGCCACGTTAAAAACTCTCTGCCGAGAAACCCTTTTGCTTTAGCAATAGACGTAAATTGAGAAATATGATCAGAGTTTTGTTCCATGGTCTTTTTTCCTGGAAATACATACAGTTATAAGATAATTCCGCCTGTGGATATCCTGTGCATAACATGTGGATAAACCACATAAAAGCGCACAATCAACCTCTCAGATTGAACGGCCACTTTATGTCATCTCGCAATGTTGGAAGAGAAATCTTTCCCGACCTTGAAGGAGTTGTCAACTTTTTCTGAAAAAAAATTTAACTTAATTTTTAGGGATGAATGGGAGGTGTGATGGCAAAGAAAAATAAAAGTAGTCGGAAACCTCCACGTATCGTGGCTTTCGAAGATTTTGCGAGTGCCGATCAAGTATTTTTAGATGCGATGGACTTACTTGAAGAATTCCCCGTAAAAAAGGAAGCTGAGGACCATATTGAGCGGCAGGGTCCGCGGACGCGGCGGCGCGATACTTATGTTGAGAGAACCATAGACTTACACGGTCTTACGCTCAGTCAAGCTGTAGCAATGGTCGATGCTGTTATCGGAGCCTTGCAAGCGGAGCACCAGCATAGGCCGCTTCAATTGACAATTATTACTGGTAAGGGACGTCATAGCGGTGCTGATGGTGGGGTACTCGTGAAGGAGGTGCATCGGCACGTGGTGATGCGCTACGGGCCATTGATTACCCACATTGATGAGTCACCAGCAAATGTAACGGTGGCAGGAATTCCTTGGCGAGGGCATTTTAAAGTCATGTTGCGATCAAGGTAGTATCATCTTAATATGATAGATCTTTTTTTCTAGTTCCTTAACCGCAGGGCGGTTTTACCGATACCGGGAGCATCCCCCAATTAAGGGGTAAGGAGCGTTTTTGACTAAAGTAGTCCCAAAATCTAGTGGAAGCAATAAGCCGCCTGCTTCGGGTGGGGGGGTGACACCTTTTATGCGCCGTGGTGGTGAGTCACCAAAGGCACTTTCACTTGCACCAAATACAGTTGAACAACAAGAGCCAAAACGCATTACGAATGCTCCTAAGTCTGAGGCTGAGTCGACAAGTCCCCCCGTATATTCTCAAATTAAAGGCCTACACGACAAAGATCCCGCATTTGGTGATGACTATGCGACGCATTTAAGTCACGGAATAGTTGATATTAGGTCGGAACGGCGCGGAAAAATATGGATGATTGTCATCGGTGTGATCGTTGCAATATTCGTGGGGCTTATGGTGATTTCACCAAACTTTCGCCACCGCGTCGGTCGGCATTTCGAGTTTGTTGCGGACGCCTATCATTGGCTTGTGCGCCATCGTCAGGGTACAAAAAAAATAGCTGCAGTGAACGAGGACTTGAGCGAGGCAAAGGAGGAAATATCCCAGGGGTCTGACAAGTTTAAGCTCCATCAGTTAAAAGTTGCGAGTGAAGCTGAACTCAACAAAACACCTTACCTCAAAAATGAGTTAGGTGCGCGTTATCTGACACAGGTGGCTGATGATCTATTTGCAGGACGATTATCTGTAGCAGAAAAGCTCGTAAAAGACCGTTGCCGGGTCTGGCAGCAGACCAATACTTGCGTTGCTAAACTTTTAGTACTGGCTAAAACAGGCACAAATCAGTCTTTACTTCGGGAAACTTCGTTTCTGTTTAAGACAGAGGGGGCATTGTCTCCAATCGCACAGAGCTTTCTACTTTATGCTGGAGGGGTAATTGCTCATCGTGAAGGGCAATCTGGAATTTCAGATCAGAGGTTTCAACGGGCGTTAAGAGTTGTACCTAGGGCAGCAGAAGTCTTTAAGCAAGAGATTGCGCTGCGTGCGGCAATTATCTATTTGTCTCGTGGCGAGCTATTACCTGCAAAACGTGCTATAAAGACCGTTTCGAAATTAAGTGGTCCGTTAGAAATGGTGGAGTCTTTGATCCGCCCGGGATCTAAAACATCACAGCTCAGGCGCATTTTTGGAGCTGAAAAAACGATCTTAATTCTGGCGCAGCATCCCGAGCTTTTTGATTTATTGGGGGTTGAGGCCTTTAAGCAAAACATGAGTAAGGAGTTCGTCAGTCTTTTAGACAGGTTTAGTAAATCTCGCGCTACTGCAAAGGACGGATTAAGGCTTGCTGCACAGTGGAAAATAAGGCTTGCACTTGCGGGTGGGCACATGCAAAAGGCTCGCTCACTTCTAGCAAGCTATGCACGTGATCTTGGTGATGACGCTTTTGTAAGCCATATGGAGGGCATCGCTCTTTTAGCCCAAAATCAGAACGAAAATCAGGCTGTAGCAGCAGCTATGAAATTTCAGGATGCACTCCGCTATGGGCGTAGCTGGGAGACACTTTGGGCCTTAGGTTATGCGCTGATTCGAGCGAATAAGGGCAACGAAGTAGGTGCTGTTTTAGGCGAACTTGAGCGTACAGCCCATGCAAATGGGCAAAGGTATTGGATCGACCTCCTTAAGGGTGAATGGTACTTAGCATCTGAAAAGTTTTTACTCGCACAAAAGATTGTCATGGTTTGGCGGGGTAAAGCTCCTGAGCGGCAGGGACCTATGCGACTCAGTATTGGAATTTATCGGAAGCTTGGCAAAGCATCTGATGTGAAAAAAGAGGAAGAGGCGCTTAAGCGGGCAATGCAAAAGGCGTCCTACTGGGTTTCCGCTGAGGGGCTTTCCTCGCCACTGGGGTTTATGGCGTTAGGGATAAGACCTATGGTGGATTAAGTATATGAAATCAAAGATGAAGTTGCAATGCTAAAACTTTCCTTTACTCTCATTAAAAATGGTGACATACCAGCCGCCTGATTACAGGGAGGCTAACTATGCATGCACCGTTAACTTATGAACTTCGCATTTCTTTTAATGGCGAGCCAAGGAACGCGATTAAAACAAAAGAAAATCTTACAGATTGGCTTTTAATGAATGGCGTGGAGTCGTTTGTTGAGGGGGAGTTAGCGGTTGATATAAACCAAAATCAAGATGAGCCGCCAAGGGACTATTATCACGAACTTGGAGGCGATTTAACGGATATTTCAGTTTACCGCTATAGCCTAGAATCTCTGACTGACTTAAAAACCAAGGTAGAGCATACCTTCCGAAATCGAATCTCTACTGGGATTCACGAGATGGCTACCGAAGTCTGGATGGAGGGCTGGAAAGAGAGCTTTAAGCCCTTTGCAACTGATGTGTTTTATGTTCGTCCACCTTGGGAGGCAAAATCTACAAATCCAAGTTTAATTGATCTGGTCATCGAGCCCGGAATGGCTTTTGGCACAGGGCAACACGCCACCACCAGACTTTGTCTGGAAGAAGCGTCTCAGGCTAAGGGGAAAAAAGTTTTGGATGTGGGTACAGGCACCGGGATTTTAGCGATTGGTGCCAAGTTACTTAAGTTTGAGGACTGTTTAGGTACTGATATTGAGGATGATGCGATATTAGCCGCTAAGTCAAATGCTGCCCTCAATGAGGTAGGCGTCTCTTTTAGGCTCGGCAGTATGCCTACGTCCCAAGAGCAAGGGGAGGGCTTTGACCTGGTGTTCGCGAATATTTTAGCAGTCGTTTTGCTGCGAATAATGGGTGAATTGAGTTCTCTTTTAAAGCCAGGTGGCACGTTGATTCTTAGTGGCTTGCTCGTGGAAGAAGAGCCTGAAATTATTGCAGCGGCTCAGAATGCGGGCCTTTCATACAAACGTTCTAGACGCCTAGATGGGTGGGCCGCAGTAGTTTGCGAGAAGTAGGTAGATATGGCCCATCAGTTTAGATTTTTCGCGCAATATGTTGACGAGGGCTGCTGGGAGATCAGCGGTGATGAAGCCCATCACTTAAAGAAAGTGCTTCGCCTTGCCGTGGGTGATGAGGTCGAGGTCATTGATGGGCGGGGTCATGTGGGTATCGGCAATATTGCTAGTTTTGCAGGGCAAGCCGTGCAGGTAAGTATTACCGCGCACTCATTTTCTGAAAAGCTAACGCCTACTCTAGCTATTGCGATAGGGTCATTAAAATATGGGGACTTAGATGAACTTCTTCCCATGCTGACGGAACTTGGCATAGATGATATTCATGTGTTTGGGCAGGCGGGAGTTGCGAGAGATCGACTCAGTGACAAAATCGGCGAGCGCTGGCAAAGGATCCTACGCCAAGCTACAAAACAGGCTAAGCGTCCTTGGCTCCCTTCATTGCATGTTCATAAGGATCTATCAGAACTGCTAAATTCAACTTCAGATTTGCACCTTATTGTAATGGATCCTGACGGAGACGATACGATGCAAAGTTTGTTGGGCTCAGTAAGGGGGGGGGGAGTGATGTTGATTGTGGGGGGAGAAAAGGGATTTACACACGATGAGATCGCTTTGATGGGTAAGCATAGGGTCCATCGCGTACGGCTAGGGAATTTCGTTTTAAGAGCTGTAACAGCTGTATGCGGTGCTGCCGTTAATTTAGCGATGTATCGGGATGGTGTCATAGCAAAAACGTGATACCATCATCCTAAGAATTATAAAAAAAGAATTCTAGGAGGGTATCATATGACCAAGGTCGGGGCACAAGGCCGTCGCCGGGGATTTGCTTCGTGGTTTGTTGAGCCGTATAAGCAAGTAAGATTGGGCTTAATTTTTCTATTGGTTAATTCAGCCTTTGCTGTACTGATTCTTTCAGTATTCGGGTATTACGTTTGGGATATGTATATGTCCGTAGCAACCTATTTTAAGCTTTCGGGTGGTGAAGCGAGTGGGATGCTCAGTAAATTTGCGTTCCCCCTTGCCATCGGGTTAGCCTTGATCGTGCTTTTTGTGGCGACGACGATCTTGGTTTCGGTGCGGTATACCCACGAAATTTATGGCCCTTTGGTATCTATCCACCGTTTTTTAGATGATATGCTTTCCGGTCGAAGCCCCGCACCGATTCAACTGCGCGATTCTGATCAACTACAAGACTTGGCAATTAAGCTAAATAGCCTTGCTGAACGGATGGCGACAGATCAACGAGCTGGAACATTGATTGCGATTCATCGGTATCTAGATGATGTCTTGGGTGGAAAAAAGCCTGCGCCTATTAAGCTAAGAGGGGGGGATTCGTTCAGTGATCTTGCAGAAAAGATTGTGAAAATTACAGAACGGTGACGTAAAAAAAGGACCTTCTCTCGAAGGTCCTGAATTTTATTTGGTAGCGGGGGTTGGATTTGAACCAACGGTCTTCGGGTTATGAGCCCGACGAGATACCAGACTTCTCCACCCCGCGACAAGGTATTGTCTAAGTGGAGTACCCTTATAGGTGTTAAGGGGTGTTAAGTCAATGCATTTAGGGTGAGAAAACCAATAATTCGTTAACTATCTGTAATTATGAGAGATATTTGCCGTCTCTGGACCCATGTCCAGAGACGGCATTCGCTATTGCAACTTGACCAGGACCTTTACTGAGGCATCAACGCTTTTTAGGTCGATATACCCAATCCCTCCAGGAGTATTATTGACCCACGTTTTTACATCCTGGTCAGTAGCTAGCTCTGCGGGGGGGATTCCGTCGCCAGAAAATACTTTTCGAGCCCAGTAGCGTTGCAGAACGTCGGGGCTTTTTTGTGTCACTTTACTATGGAACTCAGCCTTTAATGATTTGTTGGATTGTTCTACAGGAACGGCTTTTACTCCTGCAAGGGTTGAGGATTTGGCAAGAAATAGCTTTTCGAGTTCTGCCGGGGTAACACTGGCTATTGGGCTTTGTGGGGAAGTTACTATGGCAACATCCGCTAACACAACTCCATGGAGGGATCCTGTGATTGATATCAGCATGAGGCTAAATATTGTACGGTAAATATAATTCATAGTGTCATCCTTGATTAAAATACGGTGTCAAGAGAGGTTGAAAAAGTAACGGCTTTCTCCTTGGGAAATAATCCCATGGCAAAGGGGCCAAAGGCTTCGCTGCTGTGGTTTGTAGTTTGTTGGTATTCAATCTTCCAAACGACATTGTCCTTGAGTTGAGTGTTGAAACCAATTGTTTTGGAGCTTGAATGCCCTTTGTTGGTGGTTTTAGTTTCCACCGCGCGGCCGAGTTGCGCAACAAATGTTGAAACTGAAGTCGTGGTTTCTGATTTATAATCAGCAACTGTAATCGTTGGCATAAACATACCTAGTCGGAGTCCACCTGTTGCATAGTAACCCGAGTAGTAACCAGTTTGATCAAAATCTGAGTCTAGCTCAAAATCAATGCGGCGTGCTTCGGATAGAAGAAGAAAGCGACTATGTTCCCAGCGGCCCCCAACTGACTTCGACTTAATTTTCTGCTCAGCTGAAAAAGGAGAGATTGCTCGTGCAGTTGCGGGATAAGGCTGACCTGTAGGGATAGTGACAGGGTAGTCTGCCTTAGATAGCATCTTTATATTGAGCAGGGCCCCTTGTACTGTAAAGTCCTCACGTGCGACAGCTAGAATTAAACCAGCCATTGACGTAAAGTCGCCAGTTGCTTCGTCGACTTTTGTGGTTGAAGTATTGGGAGAGGTGGATTCGCGGGTAAAACCATATTCTAAGTGGTCCTGGCCTCCGTAAAGTCCCGTGGTGACTTCAACCTCATGGGGGAGCTCAAAGTTATAGCGTGCTTGAACCCCTGTGACTGATTTAACGGGAGCCATTGAATAAACCTCAGCTGGAGGCCTAACCCATGGATTAACGAGTCCAACATCCTGAGTTTCCGCAAGCAAGGAAAAGGGTACGGGTTGGCGTCCAGCACGCAGCTCAAGGACTTGATTTGGTTTATACCTTAAAAAATACCAGTCAAAAATTCCGACATTATTTGCAGGGGATTGACCAAAAAAATCAACCCCCCGTGCTACAAGTTGGCTGGCAAAAGAAAGATCATCGCTAATGCGAAATGCTAAGTTCAAACCAACTTTAGTATCACGAAGGAGAGTGCCCTGACGGGATAGCCCCATGTACTCTTTTTGAGTTTGGTCTTTCGTAAGAAGGATGCCGTACCCAAGAGTTGAAAACCCTGAAATGCGAATATCTCGGTCACCTGAAAACGCGTGGCTAGCGCCCAGGCTAAGAGCCAGCCCCGAGGCGAAAATGCCTAGTAGTCCTCTGTAGCGCCCTAACATGAAAACCTCTTTTAATTAAATTATAAGTAGAAATGTTTGAGTTAGTTTAGCTGGAGGTTAATTTCTAAGTCAATCTAGTATTTTGGATCGAAAATATTTCTCTACCTCTGCAAGCATATAGACAACTACTCCACACCCGAATGCAGCAATCAGTAGGTTTAATGGAAGAGGTTCTGTATGCAGTGCATTGTTACACCAAGGTAAATAGATCACAGTTAATTGAGCAAGCACTGTCATGAGAATGGTCACTGTCAAAAATCTAGTTGCTCTAAATGGAAAAAGTAGATTGCTGCGCACGCTGAGGGCATGTCCTAATTGGGAAAAGGTCAGTACTGAAAAGACAAGGGTATGATAGGATCCGTGAAAGTGCTTAACGGCCCAAACTTGCGCTGCAAGGCTAAGAGAAGAGATCACAAGGCCATTCCAGATAACATGGAGAATCAATGCAGGGGAAAGGAGGTTAGCGCCATGCTTAATAGGGGGGTGTACCATCAAGTCACGCTCTGCGGGCTCTTTGGTTAGAGCTAGGCCAGGGAGACCATCGGTTACTAAATTGACCCAGAGAATATGAATCGGAAGCAAGGGTAATGGCAAATTCATGAGGGATGCTACCACTACAGTTAAAATTTCTCCAAGGTTCCCAGATAGAGCAAACTTGGTAAATTTGAGAATATTTTCGTAGATTCTCCGCCCTTCGCGAACAGCAGTGATAATCGTGGCGAAATTGTCGTCTTGCAGCACAATATGAGCAGCTTCTCTTGCGACATCAGTACCGATTTTTCCCATAGCTATACCGATGTTAGCGGCTTTTAATGCGGGCGCATCGTTTACGCCATCACCGGTGACGGCGACCACTTCTCCTGTCTTTTGCAGAGATTTTACGATTCTTAATTTTTGCTCTGGAGTTACTCGCGCAAATATCGCAGTTTGTTTGAGGCATGACTCGAGCATTTCATCTGAGAGCTTGTCAAGCGAATCTCCTGTTATGCAGCCAGTGGACGTGAGCTCCAATTTTTCTGCGATTGCTATGGCAGTGCTCGGGTGATCCCCGGTAAGCATAGCAACCTTAATACCCGCAGATTTTGCTTCTCGAATGGCGCCTCGGGCTTCTGGTCTAGGTGGGTCGATAAGGCCGATAAAACCACCGAACTTTAGATTTTCTTCTTTAAGATTAGCAAGGGGTTCTAATTTCCAAGCGAATGCGAGAATGCGGTAGCCTTTCGACGCGAGTGAAGAACTTATCGTCATCAACTCTTCATGCTTATATTCTTCCTCGAGGCACAGCGGAATGATTGACTCTGGGGACCCCTTCGTTAGGAGTAAGTTTCCACCTTCACTAGCGTGTAGTGTGGTCATGCGGCGCCGTTCACTTGTAAAGGGAATTTCCCCGATTCTAGGATAACTAGAGTTCAGTTTTATTGAGTCTATCCCAGAATCATGCGCAGCTTTAAGCAGGGCAATTTCGGTGGGGTCACCATGGTAGCTATCATGGGATGTCGTCGTTGCGTCGTGGCTTATAGCAAGGACTTTATGTAATATGCTCCAGGTGTTCTGAAAAGATACTGAACTAGTTGTCTCGCCTTCCACCCAAAAGAGTTCAGCAGTCATATTATTTTGTGTGAGAGTTCCAGTTTTATCTGAGCAGACAAAAGTCACAGCTCCTAGGGTTTCGACGGAACTAAGCTTGCGCACTAAAGCATTTTTGCTTGCCATAACCCGTGCACCCATTGTTAAGGCAAAGGTAGTAACTGCTGGCAAGGATTCTGGGATTGCTGCTACTGCAAGGCTGACTGCGGTCATAAACATTAACAGCGGTTCTTTCCCCTTGTAGATTCCGAAAAGAAAATAACTGACGCAGACTAAGCTAATTATCATGGCTAGTTTGGTAGCTAGAAGATCGAAGCGCTTCTTAAGAGGTGTTTGCGCGTCATCGGGCGAGCTTAGTAATTTAGCGATTTTCCCGATCTCAGTCTGGAGTCCGGTATGGATGACTTGACCGATTGCGCGCCCAGTAAGAACGGTTGTGCCACGAAAGAGCATGTC
>JACCDO011310895.1_pt1 | contig 10697 bp, 8 predicted proteins | sample 7446101 | NCBI WGS metagenome assembly JACCDO01 (sample SAMN15323440, study PRJNA562643) | freshwater metagenome | isolation source: river surface water | place: USA:Blue River Watershed | collected 2017-08-16
CCATCGATTCAAGACCCTCGCCCTGGCGCCTCCCGAAAACTGAATCCGGCTGATCCACAGCCGCGGCACCGGGTCGGAGCCGGCTCCGGAAGCGATCCATCCCCTCCCTGATCACCGGATAATTTCTGGATACTGAACAATTACCCGCTCCAGAGCGTGCTTTTTTGTGGACTATGTAAGCTACATAGTGTAGCCGTATATTCATGTCAGCCCGGCTTCCGCTCCAAGCCAAATCCCCCTTCCACCTCGACCCCAAGCCGCTCGACGAGATGTCCAGCTCCCACGCCGGACTCCTAGCCACCTCACGAGCCTTCCGCTCCCTCAAGCTCCCCGAGATCATCGAGACCAACCTCTCCCTCAAACAACGCGCCCGCGGTTTCACCGAGGCCCAGTTCGTCGAGACCCTCCTCCTCCTCCTCACCGCCGGCGGTGATTGCCCCGAGGACCTCAGCCTCTTCAAGGACGATCCCTGCCTGCGCAGGGGCTTGGGCTACGCCCTTCCAAAGGTCAGTGCCGTGCGCGCCTTCCTCGATCGCTTCCATGACCAGGAACTCGCCAACTTGCGACCCGACCGCGAAGAGCAGAAGAGCTTCATCCTCCCCAGCAGCAATGGCATCCGAGCTCTGCAGGAGGTTCAGGCTGGACTCGTCGGCCGCGTCGCCAAGCTCTACGCCGAACAGCAGCGCGCCATCGGCATCGCCACCATCGACCAAGACGCCACCCTCATCGAAAGCCACAAGCGCAGCGCCCTCCCGCACTACGAGGGCGGACGGGGCTACCAGCCCATGGTCGCCCTGTGGGCGGAGGCCGACCTGATCGTGGCGGACGAGTTCCGCGACGGTAACGTCCCGGCCCGTCAGCAGCCCCTGAACTGCGCCCGTCTGGCCTTCGCCGCCTTGCCCTCCACCGTTCGCGAACGGTACTTCCGCGGGGACTCCGCCTGCCACGAGCGCGAACTGATCGGCTGGCTCAACCACCCTGATCGGGCACAGGAAACCGGCGGACGGATTGGCTTTGCCATCAGCGCGATGATGGAGGCCAAGCTGGCCGCTGCGGTGGCCTCAATCCCGGACCGGGCGTGGACCACCTATGCCACCGAACCCGACGGCACCCAGCGTCAGTGGGCCGAGGTGGTGTTCGTGCCCTCCGAGCCAGGCGAAAAGAAGGAGAGCCGCCCCCTGCGCTACGTCGGACTCCGTCTCCTGAAGGCGCAGGGCTCACTCTTTGCGGACGGCAGCGACCGCCACCACTACGCGGTGCTGACCAACCTCGATTGGAAGGGTGACCGGCTGCTGAAGTGGCATCGTGAGAAGGCCGGTTCGATCGAGCACGTTCATGACGAGGTGAAGAACGCTCTTGGGGGTGGGCATATGCCCAGCCAGCACTTCGCGGTGAATGCCGCGTGGTTCAAGCTGTCCCTGCTGGCCTACAACCTTGCCAGCGCGATCAAGGGGCTGTGCTTTTCGCCCGAGGAACGGACCGTTCGCTTCAAGCGCTACCGGCTCATGGTGGTGCAGCTCTCCGGCCGGATGAGCCGCTTCGCCAACACTCTGAGGCTACGGCTGTGCGCAAGCGTGGAGGCCATCGCTCGCCTGCAGCGGATCTGGGAGGTCTTCGCGCTCCCGACGCAGGCACGCGCCAACAAGTAGCGGCCGGGACACCCGGAGTCGTTCGCAATCCTGCCGCCCAGAAATCATCTCTGGGCGGCCTTCGGCGTTGCCCGGGTCGCGGGCGGGTTATCCAAAAAAGCACGGAATCTGAACCGTTGAGGCTCACCAACCCATTTACCGACCCAAAATCCACGTCTCCCTCGCTGCTGGCGCGGTTGCAGACGTCAAAATCCACTCGGTCCCCACCCGTCCGCCGGCAGAACCCGAGTTACGCGAGGATTTGGGGCCCGGCTCCGGCATGGACCAACCGGCCGGCGAGTCGTAGGGTCTGGCCGGTGATCGCACTCCTCGATTACGATTCCGGGAACATCCGCAGCGTCGAAAAAGCCCTCCGCAAGGCCGGCGCGGAAGTGGTGCGTGCGCGCACTCCGGAAGCCATGGCCGAGGCCCGTGGCATCGTCCTACCCGGCGTGGGCGCCTTCGACGACTGCATCCACGCCCTGGAGCGCCAAGGCCTTCTGGAGGCCGTCCGCGCCTGGATCGCCGCCGACCGACCGTTTCTGGGAATCTGCGTCGGGTACCAGGCCCTCTTCGATCGCAGCGAGGAATTCCAGTCGCGGGCTCCCGGGCTCGGGATCTTTCCCGGATCGGTCGTCCGATTCGAACCCACAGTCGAGATGCCGCACCTGAAGATCCCCCAGATCGGCTGGAACCAGATCCACCTGAAACAACCGGACTGCCCGCTTTACAAGGGCATTGCCGAGGGCAGTTGGTTCTATTTCGTCCACAGCTTCTACCCCCGCCCCGCCCTTCCCGAGATCGTGGCCACCGAGACGACCTACGGCGCCACATTCGCCTCGTCGATCCGGCGCGGAAACACCTTCGCCACCCAGTTCCACCCCGAGAAAAGCCAGGAAAACGGCCTCCGCCTGCTGGCCAATTTCGTGGAGCTGGCCGAGACGGTGCGTCGCTGAGACACGGTTGGCGGCGAAACGGTCTCCTCCGCCTCGGGGCAACCCCTGTTGCGAAGGGTCAATGCGGTCCCGCGGAGCCGGCGAGCTCACCCGCCCACGGCGCCATCGAGGCCAGGACCGAATCCACCGACACCGACGCCATGAGGCGGGTCAACTCGTCGGCGCTCCCCGCGATCGGGCGCCCATCATAGCGATAATACTCCAGATGGCGGCCGCCGATGGCCGGATTGGGGATCAACGTCCAATCGCTCCTCCGCGGATGCACCGGCCGATTCAAGGTGGGAGTCTCGATCACCCATTGCCGTGGCACCCGCAGGGCGGCGGCGATGTGCATGAACACCGTGTCCACGCTCAGGAACCCCCGGGCATGCCCCACCAGGGCCATCGCTTCTCGAAGGCCGGGTGCGCTGGCCTCCAGGAACTCGACTCCCTCGGCGCGCAATTGGTCGTGCAGCACCCGTTCTTCCTGGGCCCCGAACAGGACCACGGGCACCGACGGGTACAACCGCTTCCACCGCCGGAGCAGTTCGGCATAGTGGCCCACCGGCCATCGCCTCAAGGCGAGGTTCTTGGTGCCTCCCGAACCGGTGTGCAGGCCCAGCCAGGCGCTCCCCGTCAAACGGTGGTGCTCCAACCATTCGACCGCCCACCGCCGTTCGGCCTCGGACAGGAAGACCTCGTACCCCGGACACGCCAACCGGGGCTCCAACCCGAGGAGTTCGAGCAGGCGGGCGTTGTTCTCCATCACATGGAGCGAGTAGTCCTGCGGCCGGGAGCGGGTCACCAGGAGCCGATCGAGCCATGACTGGTTTTCGTATTCGTGGCTGAGGCGCTCGCGGGCCCCGATCAACCGGGCGATGAGGCGATAGCCACGGCGCCCCTGAGTGTGGGTGTTGATCGACAAATCATACCGCCGGCGCCGCAGTTCCAGGCAGCGGGCCACCGACGACACGCGACCCGCCTTGAGGAAATCATGCCGGATCACCTCGTGCACATGCCGATTGCCCCGGAGCACCTCGGCCGCCCCGGCCCAGAGCACGAGCACATCGATGGCCGCATCGGGGTATTGGAGACGCAACTCATGCAACAGCGGGGTCGCCATGAGCGTGTCGCCAATGCCGGACAGAGACAGGACGAGGATGCGCTTCACCGTGCCCTCAAGGTATGGACCCGCCGCGGTCCCCACAAGCAGGGGAACTCCCGGGAACACCGGGCTTGCCCTGTTCGCCGGGGATCCCGCTCCAGCGCCATTTTGTTGGCGCAAATGACTTGCGGTGTCCCGAGTTCGGACCAATGTTGTGACCCCGCAGGTGGCGACGCAGTCCTCGATGTCGTCCGTATTCCCCCAGGTCCAATCCCCACACGGAACTGCGTCGGCGCCGTCCGAGGGCGCTCTCGAGGCGAGCCCATCCGAACCCGACCGGTTTTCCAAACACCCGTTTTCAAAATGCCCCGCGCACCGAAAGACCCGTCCGCGCCCAAGAAGGCCCGGACGCCCCGAAAGAAGGCCGATGCCCAGCCGGAACTTCCCGAAGAATCCACGGCCACAGGCGCCGTTGCCTCCCCCCGCGTCGACAAAGCCATCAGCGACAAACCCATCATCGGCAAAACTCCCGTCGATAAAACCGCTGCCGAAGACACGTCGCTGATCCCCCACGATTCACCCGCGACTTCCGAACCGGTCCGCACCCGTGAGACCGACGAAGAGCCGCTGGTGGTCAAAGCCTCTCCGTTGCCGCCCCGGGCCCGCATGGCTCCGCCGAACGAAGACGCCCCGGTGCCCGACGCCCCCGAGAAACCCAAGGTGGTGATCGAGCCGAAGAACCTCAATCTGCACGAACTGCAACCGATGCCCATCGGTCCCCTGGCCGAGGTGGCCAAGCACTTCTGCATCGAGAACTACGGCACGCTCAAGCGGCAGGAGATCATCTTCCAGATCGTCCAGCGCAACCTGGCCGCCGGTGGCATCATCAACACCCGCGGGGTCCTCGAGGTCATGCCGGAGGGCTTCGGCTTTCTGCGCTCACCCGCCTTCAACTACCTCCCCTGCCCCGAAGACATCTACGTGTCTCCGTCGCAGATCCGGCGCTTCGATCTGGCCACCGGTGACGATGTCGAAGGACAGGTGCGTCCGCCGAAAGACAAGGAGAAGTTCTATGCCCTGCTGAAGGTCGAGCGGGTGGCCGGCCTGGATCCCGACAAGGCCAAGGAGAAGACCCATTTCGAGAACCTCACCCCGCTCTTCCCGAATCGCCGTTTCCTGCTCGAGACCACCCCCGACGAATACAGCACCCGCGTGGTGGACATCGTCTGTCCGGTGGGCAAGGGCACCCGCGGACTCATCGTGGCCCCGCCCCGCACCGGCAAGACGGTGCTGATGCAGAAACTGGCCAACGCCATCCTGAAGAACAACACCGACTGCCACCTGATCATCCTGCTGATCGATGAGCGTCCTGAAGAGGTCACCGACATGGAGCGCTCCTGCCGTGGAGCCGAGGTCGTGAGCTCGACTTTCGATGAACCGCCCGAGCGGCATGTCCAGGTGGCCGAGATGGTCATCGAGAAGGCCCGCCGGATGGTCGAGCACAAGAAGGACGTGGTGATCCTGCTCGATTCCATCACGCGCTTGGCCCGCGCCTACAACACGGTGCAACCGCATTCGGGCAAGATCCTCTCGGGCGGCGTGGATGCGAACGCCCTGCACAAACCCAAGCGCTTCTTCGGTGCGGCCCGCAACATCGAGGAAGGCGGGTCGCTGACGATCATGGCCACGGCCCTCGTCGACACCGGCAGCCGCATGGACGAGGTCATTTTCGAGGAGTTCAAGGGCACCGGCAACATGGAGATCCACCTGGATCGCTCGTTGGTGGACCGCCGCATCTTCCCCTCGATCAACATCGAGAAATCCGGCACCCGGAAAGAGGAGTTGCTGTACCATCCCGACGAATACCAGCGCATCTCGGTGCTGCGCCGCGCTCTGGTGGGTGTTCCGCCGGTCGAATCGATGGAACTGCTGCTCGGCAAGCTCAAGAAGACCCCGAACAACATCATGTTCCTCCTGTCGATGGGCCAAGGCTCCCGCTGAGCCCATCGCGGAGGGATTCCCGAGCCGGGTTCAGGGGCCGGTTCCAAAGGGGAATTCCGGTCAGGACCCGGTGCGGCGACGCAAGCACCGACCCGGTCGACCGAATGGGGCCAACCGGGATTTGGTTTCCGGGAGGCACACTGACCGGAGACTGGATTCGCCCGGCCTTCGGTTCACCGGAATCGGCTGGGCTCCCACCGTTTCCCCCCTCGGAACCCACGGCAAAACCCCACATCGGGCCCACATCGGGCCCATATCGGGTTCCCCCAGGGGCTCAAACTCAACCCCGTCCGACGGAACCCGAGGTGTTCTCGCCTCGCAAGCCGTTGAGCTGCGATCTCAGGTCCTCCAAACTGCCGACCCGGGTCGCTCCCACGGCCTCGATGTCGGCCTGATAAGCCGAACTGGCCCGCCCTCCCACCAGGATGCGCGTGGCCGATGGAAGCAGGCGTCGGAGCAATTTCAGCTCGAGCGACAACCCTGGGTCGTCCTTCGGGTGAACCACGCTCAAGCCGACGGCTTTGGCTCCGTGTTGGATCGCCATGCTGGCGATTTCCTCGGCCGGCATGCAGGCCCCTCCGTACACGACCCGCCAGCCCATGCCGGTGGCCGCGGCCGCCACGATGATGGCGCCCAACTCGTGAAGCTGACCCGCCGGGGTGGTGACCACCAGCACCGGGGCCCTCGGATGCAAGGCGATCGGTCGGGCGATGTTGCCCAGAAAGGTCCTCAAGACCGCCGTGGCGATGTGTTCGTGGGCGACCTTGACCTGCCCCTTCATCCATCCCTCCCCGATCCGCTCCACCAGCGGGACGATCAGTTCGCCCAATAGTCGCATGTGCCCCATCGCGACCGAGGCCCGCTCCAAGAGCGATTCGAGGCCCGCGGCATCCATGCGCAGGACCGATTCGAATGCGCCATCCAGAAAACCGACGTCGCCCTCGACCAGAGGATCGACACCCGATGAGGCGCCGGAATCGCGGTCGGAGGGGATGTCGGAATCCAAAGAGCTCTCGGCCCCGCCTCTGCCGGATCCGAGCCCTCCTCGAGGCGTCGGCCCAGCGGTCGCGGCGGCGCGTTCCGAAGTCGCCAACAGAGAACGCAAGGACTCCAACGACAACGCGGCGATGGTCCCGATCGAATAGCCCACCTCGGTTGCCCGCCGCAACAGGCTCAACCGCTCGATGTCCGCCGCAGAGTACAACCGCTGTTTCCCCTCGGAACGGGTCGGTCGAACCGTCTGGTAGCGTTTTTCCCAAGCCCGGATGACATGAGGGCTCAGACCCGTTTGCCGAGCAACGGTCTTGATCGAGTGCCTCAGCATCGGCTCATTCATGATGAGCAACTATTAACACCAACATGAACAAACTCAAGACAATCCACGCAAAACCGAACAAACCACGCTCAACACCTCACCTTTTGTTAGACAAAATTGAATCAACCCATTGACAAGAGCTATCGAACGGCTCATGGTCGAAATATCGGTCCGCGGGTACAACTCCAGGTTCAACGCTCTCAAACCTCACCTTTACCACGATGAAGTCACGAAAACCCTCCGCCAAGAAACTCGTCTCCGTCGCCCAGAGTTCCCGAGCCAAAAAAGGCGCAGGATCGTTGCAGTCACGCTCCGTGGTGATCAAAAAGAGCCTTCCGACGTCACGCCCAAAGGCTCAGCCCGCGACGGTCGTCCCCGCGATCAGCGCTCGAGCCGCCAAGGCGACCCCAACTGCCCGCACAGCCCCTCTTCGAGGCAAGGCCAACCCCAGAGTCGAGACCACCGCCAAGAACCAGTCCCGGGCCAACTCGAAGACTCGTCCGAAGACCGAACCGAAGGCCGGCACGAGCTCGATCCCGCTGCGGCCCGGTCTCCAGATGGTCGACGGCATTCCGGTGCTTCCCCAACCGCCGGAGCCGGTCCGTGACCTGTACGAGTCGAAGAGCGCCCTGAATCTCTACATGCGCGAGGCGGTCGAAGTGCCCCTCCTCACCGTGCCCGAGGAAAACGCTCTGGCCGCCCGGATCAAACGCGGTGATGCCGTGGCGCGCGAGCACATGATCCGGGCCAACCTGCGGTTGGTGGTGAAGATCGCCAAAGACTATGATGGCCTTGGACTCCCGTTGTTGGACCTGATCAACGAGGGCAACATCGGCCTCATGAAGGGTGTCGAGCGATTCGACCCGTCCAAGGGCGGCAAGCTTTCCACCTACAGCTCCTGGTGGATCAAGCAATCCATCAAGCGCGCTCTGGCCAATCAGTCCAAGACCATCCGCCTCCCGGTCCACTTGGTGGACAAGATCTCGAAGATGCGCCGCGTGGCCATGGAGTTGCAGGAGCTCTTCGGCCGCGAGGCCACCGACGAGGAGATCGCCGAGGAGATGGACGCACCGCTGCGCAAGGTGCGCCTCTGGCGCCGGGCCTCTCTGCGCACGAGTTCCCTTGATGAATCGCTCGGTGACGAAGACTCCAGTCGACTGGGCGACGTGGTGGCCGACGAATCCTGCCAGACTCCCTACGAAGATCTGGAGAACCGCACCCCCCACAGCCTGCTGCAGAGCACGCTCCACATCCTGGATTCCCGCGAAATGACGATTCTGCGTGAGCGGTTCGCCCTCGACGGCGGCCAGGAGAAGACGCTCGACGAAATCGGTCAGAAGTTCGGGGTGACCCGGGAACGGATCCGCCAACTCCAGAACATCGCGCTGGCCAAGCTCCGGAAGCAGATCGAATCCATCGAAGCGGTGCGGATTCCGGGCGAAGTCGAAGACGGAGTCCGCTGAGTTCGCTGGGGCCTGATCCGGCTCCATGGACGCACGAAACGCAGGCCTCGAAGGGATGATCCCGACGGGGCCTGTTTTTTATTGTTTGCGAACCCGATCCGACCCGGCCCCGGTCGGTCCGACAGGCCTTCACTCGGCGCCGCCGACCCGGGTCACCCTTCGAGGATGGCCACGGCCGAGGCGTATCGGGCGGTGTGGGTGAGGTTGAGGTGCAGGATCCGGGCCCCGCGGCGCTCCATCAGAAGGGATCCGGAGCCGTGGAGTTGCACCCGGGTGCTGCCGCTCTCCAACCGGACCACTTCGATGTCCAGCCACCCGATCTCGGTGCCGATTCCCGTGCCGAAGGCTTTGCTGACGGCCTCCTTCGCGGCAAACCGGGCGGCGACGTGGGTGGCCGGATCGGCATGGCCGAAGCAGTAGTCATGCTCGGCCCGGCAGAGGATCCGTCGCGCGAAGCGATCGCCCAGTCGATCCAGCGAATCCCGGATGCGACCGACCTCCACCAGATCGATCCCGACCCCCAGAATCATGCCGCCCCCGCTGGCCGAGACCCTCCGGCGTATCCTTCCATGGCTTGGAGGATTTCCTTCACGGCGTTTTCGAGACCCACGAAGACGGCGCGGCTGATGATGGAATGACCGATGTTCAATTCCTCGAGATGGGGCACCACATGCAGGAGCGGCAAGTTTTCGCGGGTCAACCCGTGACCGGCGTTGACGCGGAGACCCAACTGGTGGGCCCGCTCCGCCGCCGCGATCAACCGCTGCAGTTCCCGGTTCCGTTCAGCCTTCTGGTGGAAGGCCTCCGCATAGGCGCCGGTGTGCAACTCGATGAATCGGGAGCCCACCCGGGAGGCGGCCTCGATCTGGGCCGGATCGGGGTCCACGAAGAGGCTCACCTCGATGCCGGCGGCTTCCATGCGGCGGGTGGTTTCCCGCAGCGCCGCTTCATGACCCACGACATCCAAGCCCCCTTCGGTCGAGATCTCCTCCCGTTTCTCGGGGACCAGGCACACGATGTCGGGGCGCGCCGTCAGAGCGATGTCCACGATCTCCGGGGCGTTGGCCATCTCGAAATTCAGACGGGTGCGGATGGCCTTGCGCAGGGCGAAGATGTCCCGGTCGATGATGTGCCGTCGGTCTTCGCGCAAGTGGGCCGTGATTCCGTGCGCACCGGCCTGCTCGCACAGCAGCGCGGCGGCGACGGGATCGGGCTCACCCCGTTCCATGCCCCGGTAGCGGGCCTGACGGAGGGTGGCGACGTGGTCGATGTTGACGCCGAGTTTCAGCATGAGGGCTCAGGGTTTGGCAGCGGGCTTCGGAGCGGAAGAGGGCTTGGCGGGTGAACCCTCCGGCAGCCCCATCGGGGCCGGGGGAGCCATGCGGGCCGCCTTGAGCTTGCGCGGGGTGGCCGGATCCAACCAGCGCCCCAGCATCACCCATTCCATGGCGTTGAGCCCCACCGGAGCCTTGCGGGTCCAGGTGAAGGTGCCCGGACCGGATTGGCGGACCTGAGTGACGGTGTTGTCCACCTTGCCCAGGCCATCGGTGAGCCAAAGGTTGGCCAATCCGTCGCCCGGAGCGGGGTTGAGACCGAGGGAAAGATCACGCGCCTGGAGATTGGCCCACCAGTGGACGAAATTCTCCGAGGTGATCTCCCAGTCGTACAGGACCAACCCGGGTTGCTGGAGCTGCTGGAGCAATTCTCGGGGAACCGGTTGGACCGATCGTTGACGCCGGAACATGCTGAAACCCAGGAAACCCGGCTTGTGGTTCTCGGTACCGGTGAGCATCGGAACGACGCCCGGAGCACTGCTCAGCCCCAGGATCTGCTTTTCGGCATCGTACATCACGAGGCCATCGAGCGTGCCCGGTGCGGCGTTGGTGGAGTACCGACGACTCAGTTCGGCATTGGCCGCCTTGAGCACCGGAGCCGAGTCGTTCACATGCACCACGGCATAGCTCTGGAAGGGCGACTCGGCCTGGGCCCAATGGTACATCTGCCCGACTTCCTGCCCTTGAAAATATCCGTCCAGCCCGAACAGGTTCAGCACCTGCGGGGTGACACCGCGGATGGCGGTCAAGGACACCAGCGGGTCGTAGATCAGATTGGTGGGATACTGCCAGTCGCGCAGCGGTTGCTCGGCCAACCCGGGGCGGCTGAGCGTGCCCGACCAGACCACCGCCCCATTGGTGGCCAGCGCGGAAGCCTGAAGGCCGGGCCACACGCCGGGCGATTTGGAAAATTCCA
>JACCDO011899336.1_pt1 | contig 10697 bp, 9 predicted proteins | sample 7446101 | NCBI WGS metagenome assembly JACCDO01 (sample SAMN15323440, study PRJNA562643) | freshwater metagenome | isolation source: river surface water | place: USA:Blue River Watershed | collected 2017-08-16
TAAATTGGTATATTGAGCACGTGAGTAAGATATGACTGGCTAACTGACCTCTGTCACCTTGGGCTGCAACCCGAAGGTTGTCAGCTCGACTGACATCACTACTTATATGCAATGGATTGTTTGATTATCAAATTTTCATCTTCATGATTACCGGTACTGCAGAAGGAAAAGATTCGAAGTAAAGTGACTAATTACCTTTTTAGACACGATTATTGGCGCCAAATCAACGCTTTCTAGCTTCCATTGACTCGCTCGTTTAAAACAGCAACAGTAACTTAACCGGAACTGTCTTCAGGTCCGACTCATGCGGAACAGCGGGCCCTCTGTCACTGATCGCAAAATTCATCAAAAGAAAAGATTTAAAGAGTGACTGTTTCTTTCCTCGCAGGTAGCAGATATAGATAGCTTGTTGAATGGCAGGAGTAGGTGACTTAATAAACGACTTGTATACGTCGTATGCACCCGCGCTAGCAGCGTCGGCTGCCACTCCATTGAACAGCGATGAGGAATATATGAGTTTAACTGAGTTAAAATTTTTACTTATGAATATACATGAATTGTTAGATCAACAGTTGTATCAATCATATTCGCGATCTGATGCAATGACAGTAGAAGAAAAGACAGAGAAAAATGAAAATAAAAGTAGTAATACAGTGAATAAAAATATAATTGATCGAAAAAATTTAATAGAAAGAAAGAATGATGTATTAAAGAAGATTAACGAGTTGAAAGCGTTCTGTCTGGCTCGAGTTGAGGCAACCAAGGTGGACGCTGTGAAAGTTCTGCCTCGTATCATTCGTTTATGTGAGAAATATCAATTTAATGAAGCAGAAACTGATATCTTTCATTTAATGGTAACAGTGCAAGGCTCAGTCAATCACCACGTGCTTAATACGTTGTTGGAAGAAGATTATTTGAAGAGAATTACGGGATTCCAACGTATTTGTGGGATGAGTGAAGTAGGTATAGAGATATTTTGTGATCCAGATCGTTGTCATATCAAAGAGGGGATAGTGTTGGTGGAAGAGGATAATGGAACTCACTTTAACTTGCGCACTCCTCGCACTGTTGTGCAACTGATGTATGGAAGATCGGTCAAATCGGATGATTTACTTAAAATTGCGCAAACGGCTGTGGAAGACATACTCAATAATGAAGCCGTTGATAAAAAAGTATCGAAACAATCAAGTAAGAAGCGACCTCATAATAAAGTGGTAGTGAGTGATAAGGAGGTTGCGCAGGTAGATAAAATGTTGAAATCAGAAGAAGGCTTAGTGAGTACTGGGCCATCTCTTGTTCGAGTGAATAGTTTACAGCGTCGACGTGGTACCATCGCGCAGCGCAGCAGCAGCAGTAACAGTCCTCGTGCATCTATAAGAGAACGAGGTAACTTCAGTGGTTTATCGCAAGGCTTGAATGCGTTGTTGAACAATCGCGCGTTGAAGCCCGGTCAGATCGAAGCATTGGAGTCGCTGCTGAGTGGCAACGGTGGATTGGATGACTACGACGAGGCTGATGATGACTTTTCCAATGAAGATGAGGATGAGTACAATTCTCCATCGAGGCAACCAGGGAGTAGCGTCGACATCGATGCGGCGGCAATGGACACTGATATCTCCTCGGCGGTGCTGTTGGATGACGATAATGTCAAGCCATATCCAGTCGATAACCAGCTGGAATACCTAGAAGAATGCTTCCAAATAGTTCAATTAATGGTTCGAGGCAACGCAGCTCGCATGAAAGATGACATGAAGAAAGAGGGAACCCGCATGAACCACTGGGATAGTGGCGGTGACGTCAAGCACGGGAGAAGAGAGCTTCAAGCTAAGTTGAAGTTACATGAAAGTAGAGTTGAGCGTCGAGTGAACATCACACGCGATGCTGGTTGTCCGTTGCCTCGTCTTGAGCTCATCGCTGAGAGATTAGGTTTAGATTCTTTTGAGAAGAAGATAGTGATTATGTTAATAGGTAAGACAGTCTCACCCGTTGTGAAGACACTGATGGACACGCTAGAGAACACCCCTCGGTACACCGATGACACGGTGACGGTGGGGCAAGCACTCGGAATATTGTGCCAAGATTTCCAAATGCAAGTAGCAAATCGCAAGTATTTTTATCGCTCTGGTCGCCTTATGACGAACGGAATTATCTCGTTGAATCGAGCTAGATGGCATCAAGGTAACGGCGACCTCACTGATAACAGGATCACACTTGATCGCCGAGTGCTTGACTGGGCGGTGGGATTAGACTCAGAAATCAACGAGTTAGTAGAAGGATCAGACCTGTACGAGCCTAAAGTGAACCTGTCGCAGGTCGTGTTGCCGCCAGGTTACATCGAGATGCTGATGAATCAGTGTCTCTGCTACGATGCCTTCAAGAAGTACCGAACGGACACAGGGTTAGATGAAATCCTCACTTATGGGAACAGTTTAGTTGTGTTGTTGTGCGGCAAGAGTGGCACCGGCAAGACCATGACCGTCAACGCCATCGCCAAAGAGCTAGGTAAGAAGGTTTTGCTAGTTGATTTTGCTTCCTTGTCAGGTAAAAGAAGTGAAGGAAATGACATGGAAGCCGACTTGCGAGGACTGTTTCGCGAGGCCCAGATGTCCAACGCCGTTTTATTTTTTGATGAGTGTGAAGCAGTGTTTAAGAATAGAAACCAAGGCGGCGATCGCTTGTTGAACTCCTTACTTACCGAGATAGAACGACACGAAGGAATAGTTTTCTTGGCCACGAATAGACCTTATGAGTTGGATGAGGCGATGCACCGGAGGATCACGTGCGTGCTCGAGTATCGGTCGCCAGACCACCTAATGCGGCGTCAAATATGGGAGAACTTGCTACATAAAGGCATAACGCTGGCTCCTGATGTCAACATTGCTTCAATCGCTGCCAAGTTTGAGCTAACGGGCGGATTCATCAAAAATGCAGTGATTTCCAGTGTTCTATCGGCTATATCAAGAGACAAAGTGACGCCGGTCGTGACGCAAGCCGACTTGATATCGGGATGTAAGTTGCAAATGCGCGGGGTACTGTCGCAGCGAGCGTTTGAAGGGGACAAAGTGTTGCCGTTATGCAGCGTTGATGACCTAGAATTATCTAGTACATTGAAGGATGCAGCAGATACTATTTTACGGTTTGAAAAGAGTAGATCCATCATCTATGGCAGTTGGGGCACCGACACCTTGTCCTCCGCCATCCCGTCGGGGCAAGACTTACTGCGTAATTCGCAGCAAAAAGCATGTATTGTGACACTAGCTGGTCCCGTGGGTAGCGGGAAGCGGACATTCATGAAGGCTCTCGCCTTTGACCTCGGAAGGACGATCAAGCTGGTTCATTTGGCGGAATTATTGACCGAAAACACCGCAGAAACGATTCATTCCATACAATTATTGATCCAGGACGCCCGCCTAGCGGACGCCATAGTAGTCATTGATGGCTTTGAACACATCTTTGCGGATGGTGTTGATGGAGGCGGTGCAACAAACAAGCTGCAGCTGATACTGTCTCGGTTGCTCTCGGTGTTGCACGCCTTTCCTGGCTGTGTTGTACTCATTTGTCACATGGACGCGCCGCAAAACATCACTTTACAACGGGATTTTGCTGCTCAATTATTCTGCTTTTTACGATTTGTTACACCACCACATGATATTCGCGCCAAGCTTTGGGCGCGGCTACTACCTCCTCGCGCGCCTTTAGCTAAAGATATTAACTTCGCGGAGCTTGGAAGACGATTTGAGTTGAATGCGGGATCGATAAGAGCTGCTATAGCACGAGCCAGTGCAGAGGCAGCCATGAGAGACAGCAAGGACAGCGTCAGTGTTAGTCAGAAGGACTTGCTGCTTGCTGGTGAGTTAGAAGTTGCCAAATTTCGACATGGTAATTTTGAAGTAATTTCCAAGTTATTCAACTAGTATGTGAGCGAGAAGAGGCGAGTCATATGATATAGTATTAACAGAACAAGGAACATTATCTATTGGCGTTTGGACCTGGTCGATGTCGCAAGTCATTCGGCGGTTAGCAATACCGGCGTCTCTACTTCTGCGTGTCCGAAATAACAGTGAAATTGAATGTGCATGTGACTTTAGAGTGTAATTTAATTTCTACTTGATACACTCCTGCTTTTCGTATTTCGTTATTCACTAGTGCGCCCTCTGGACCCGATATCTTGGCAATCCCGACTGCTTTGCTGCTCAAAAGGTCGCTGTAGGCGGCATAACCTTCCTTCATTGTTTCTATAATCGTTTTGGTGTTAATTGAACCAAATAATTGTCCGTTTGCACCTATTTTCATACGTTTTGTCACTGAATTAGCGATAAGCTTGGCGGCTAGTTCTTCTGCTAAAGCAATAGTAGCTTGCTCTTTGGCATTAGCAGCCTGTGTTATGGCATCCATTTCCTCATCACTTACTTTCTCAGCTATTTTTTTCGGCGACAAAACATTTGAGTATAATGACGCAGATACAATTGAAATTTCACCTTTTTTACCTATTTCTTTGTAGTCAGAGAGAAGACGAATGCGAATTTTATCGCTTGATGAGCTTGTTTTTTTACTTAGGAATAGCCGTAGACCTGATCTGTTGATAGATATTTTACGAGTTGAAGTTAATGCGTAGCTCTGCAATGGTGCCAGCATGCTTGCAAGACACAGAATTTGTAGCCAAAAGCATAATATTCGGAGCATTGTCGTCAAATCTTGTCTATCTGCGCAAGATCCTGCTAAAGTTAGTGCAACGCGTGGATACTTAACTATGTAGTATGTACCTAGTATTTTTGACAATTTTATCTAGTACCGGCGATAGTTGTGCAACTTAGCACCTTGTATTAGTATGTACACGTCACTGCAGAGAACGGAGTAAGCGCAAGTACACGTCTGGCCAAGAGCGTCTATCCTGCTGCGTGCTTCCTTCACTTTCCTCTTTTCTCTCAATGAAATCCACACCGCGGAACTAATCGAAATTTCGGAATTATATAACGTAAGAAGAGTTCTGGAGCCTCCGAACTGGGCCAAAGTTCTAAGAACTGAGTTCTTTGGGGTACAGAATCTAGAAAAATGGAGCAAATAGAGAAATTGAATAATAAATTGGCGAAATCAAAGACGCTGTTATCTCCGCGTAGCACGGTTGATGAGACAAAGGCGTATAATAAAGGTGGTATCAAACCAAATTACAATAAACCCAAGAATTCTACCGAAATCTTAAAATTAGAAGAAAAAACACTTAAAGCATTTGATGAAGGTGATTTAGACTTTTACTTACAGAGCTCAGAGGAGTTAGACTATCCATGTAATGATAACTCTACAAATGTAACTGATTTTAGAAGTTGGAGTTATTTTAAGAAACGTGCACAACGATATAGTGATACAAAAATACATAGTATTGGACACTCTACTCTCTGGTCAAAAGAGACTATTGAGAGAATAGCAAAGCACAATAAATATATAATGATAAAGGAGCAACCAGTTTTATCAGTTGCTAAACAGTCAAAAATTATGAGAGAGAGACAGAAAAGGGCGAAGGGCGACCTAATGAAATGGAAAAAACGTTTAGAAAAAGAAGGAATATATGCACAAGGTAAGACGACTATTTCCAAGGTAACTGCTAGTGATAATGCTAGTGTGACTAGCACTGAGGCTATCTATAACAGCAACATTGCATTGGGAGCTAGAAAATCGAATAACAATAAATCACCAGGAAGGGATAAGTCACCAGGAAGAGACAAATCGCCTCCAAAACGCAGTTGAAGCAAGCAGTTCTTCACGCACCGCTCCATATCATGTCTACATGTGGTTATAGTATCTTTATTTGTTTTGTAAATTGTAAAAATTGTATATGATATTATTAAATTCGTTACGAATACATGAATAAGAACAATAATGCGGCTACTAGGCGTCGAAGAATGAACTTGTTGCGGTTTTAATTATTGCAGATATTCAACTTGCGTTGGTATGAACCTTTGTCTCCTTTGGGAAATACAATGTTCAATACACCATTCTTAAATTGAACTGAAGCTTTTTCAACATCCGCGTTCACTGGTAATGGTATTGACCTTTGAACTTTACCAAAAGTTCTTTCTCGACGGTGGTAATAGTCATTGTCAACATTAAAAGCATGTTGTCTTTCGGCTTTAATAATCTATAGATAGCAATAAGTTAATTAGTTCAGTAATGAAAAGTGGGTCAAAAGGCGAGTGTGTGATATAAGTAAGTAAAAATGAATAAATGAATGAGAGTACCAAGTTTCGTCCGTAAATAGAAACATCCAAATCTTCAGCAAGAACACCAGGTAAATCGCTTTGAACATGGAACTCGTTAGGTGTTTCGACGAGATCTGCACCCAATATTGGAGCAAATGGTGCTAACTCCTGCTTAGTGTTTCGCATTAATTGATTCGCCCGATTACCCACCATCTCACCTGGCACCATCCAGTTGTTCAGTTGATTATCAAACAGTTCGTCATTGCGCTGGTTCCAATTTCCTCCGACTAATTGATTTTGAGTACTCATTGCTGTTGGATTGGGTCTTTGTGATGTAGGAGTTATTCACTTTGTTATTACTTTTTTCTCTTCTTTTTCTCTTCTTCTACTTCTCTTACACTTCGATTTACACTTCTAGTCAGGGTTTCCTTAAAGTGATGTATCCGTTAGCAGAAGCATTGGGTTCGTCGCGGAATAGTGTCAGATGCACCTTGACGTCGGATTCCTATATAGAATCATGATCAGAAGCTTCTAAAAAGATTCACAGGGTATGCCGGTATAGCGAAGAAATTTTTATACAATCGGATGACAGCAACTTGGGTAATAATAAGTCCATGACAGCGCCGTAGGTGGCGTTTCTACCGCTTCGGGTACCAGCAATAGCGTAGGCTTTCCGCAGCACCGCTTCCGCGGAACGAGTCGACAATGCTTCTTTCACAAAATTCTTGGCGTCGCTCGGAGTCTTTGCTCTTCAATCAACAACTGCTGCTTCTCGTACTGCTCCTCTTGTTTATCCTTATTAGTGAGTGAGTGAGTGAGTACCCGATTATCTAATACTTTTGTCACTCACTTACTTACTCACTCACTTACTTAGGTGCTGACTCTTACTTACTTACTCACTTACTTACTTACTTACTTACTTACTTACTTACTCACTTTTACTTAATTACTTACTCACTCACTCTAACACTTATAACAGGTACTTACTTAAACTCACTCACTCACTAACTCACTTACTTACTTACTTACTTACTTACTTACTCATAAGGTAATAATAAATAAACCAAGTAAGGAATCAACTGGTCAACCATCAAGACAGCCATCTAGTCAACCTTCAACACAACCAACTAGTCAATCAAGTCGTCAACCATCATCACAACCAAGTATTCTACCAAGTAATCAGCCTACTGCACAACCAAGTGGTCAACCTTCTATGGCGCCTTCTACGCAACCCACCATTCAACCATCTAGTAGACCAACTGGTCAGCCTAGTAGTCAACCAAGTTGTCAGCCTACAAGAATACCAACTGGGCAGCCATCGTACTGAAGCCAATGACGAAGAAAAATGAGGTTACGAGGGGAGTATTTATATTACATTCTTGTTGTGACACGATTCAAGGCACCACTGCCAGTAATTGTTCCAATTTTACCACGGCTTCCCAAAAGGTCAAGGGAAAGATCAACCTGGATAGTAATGCCATCACCAAATCTGGCATGGAAGTAGGGACTTTTGCTGCCGGAGCCAGCTGCTCCGGCATTCATTGCTATTATCCTTTTTGTTGTAACTAATTTTTCGACATAACCATCACGACCTTGTACCGCTATCTTGAATTCTCTAGAAGTATGGCCTTCATCAAATGACCCAAGGTCAATTAAGACTCTTAGGCCATAGGATGGTATCGTATACTGTTCACCATTGCTTTCTTTTTTTCTACCGATGGTATCTTTTTCATATGATCTCTCGAACACTTTTTTCCCTGTTTGTTTGTCCTGGTGGTATGGATTGCCGTTCCCTCGCGCTATTACCAAATGCATTGGTACCGCAGTTGTAGGAAAAGAATACACTACATTTCCTTCATCATCTTTTAATAAAGGCCTTAATTTATCTAAAATCTTTTGGATAAATATTGGACCATTAGTAGCTTTCTTAATACTGTTATAATCTTTTCGAATAAAACCCTTACGTGGATCTACTATTTCCTCCTCTTTAAACTCCGGAGGTATAAGATCCCAAAGTTCTGCGAGCTCACCATCATTACCAAGGATACCATCACCACTCTGGTAAACTAGAGATGGTGGTGGACTAATATAAAATAAGATTGTAAGATATGATTGTAAGGAGTAAGATAAGATAGGATAAGATACCCTTTTGTTAAAATTTTTCGCCTTAGATCACCATGGGTATCATAAAAAAATGATTTTAATGCTTTGGCAGCTTTTAATTCTTTCTTTTTTCTGGTTTTTACAGCTCTCGCCTTGAACGCGTTTTCATGCTGAGCTCTCGTCTTTTTCCGCGACCCAGTCATCTTTTTTTGTTGTTATCTAAGCAACTCAGACGCTCGTTCATTCAAGAAATCGACGACACTTACACCGGTATGCAGATGTTTGAAGGACCGGTCCCGAATAAAAACAAAGAATGAAAGTGTAGCGATGTCTAACATATCAGAAAGAAGGGATTATTCGAATTCAGAAGGAAGACGATTGTTTTTTTCTATTTCTTGATTCCTCGATTTTTCGACCCGAGCCGTTAGTACCGATTTTGAGAATCAATCAAAACTTTGAGATTCAAATGAAGCCAGACTGCTGAAATAAATAGTTGTCAGAGCGCCGTATCCAGTAGTCTTGCATAAGCAGTTAGAGACTGTTCGTTCCGAAGATGGAGAGGATGTCATTCCTCGGAGAACTGTTTGCGATGTGCACACTTGGTCTTCTTTGCGGTTGGTATTATTTCTTGATGCTGCTTCTACCTGTTTTGATAGCTGGTATTCTATACTATAAATCTGTCATAGCATCGATTATACTTGGATTTTTAGTGCTTGCAACACTGATTCCGATCAAACATGAGCCCTGGACGGCGTTCATGTACTCGCCAATCTTTAAAATCTGGCGAGATTACTTTAACTTCACGTATGATTGCTCATCGATTACTGGAAAAAATCTTCTTGACGTGAATGAAAAATACATGTTCTTTGAGTTCCCGCACGGTATATTTCCTATGGGGCAGTTTCTATCTGCATCAGTTATTGATGACATTGGTGTAGGCATGATATGTGGTACAGCTGCAGATGTAGTCTTCCGATTTCCAATTATGAGACACATTATGGCATGGCTTGGCACTCATCCAGTTTCAAGTAAAAATATCAAAAAGGTATTGGACAAGTATAAGCGCTGTGCGATCATACCCGGTGGCATAGCAGAGATGTATTTAGTAAATGATGAAAGTGAGAAGATATTTCTGAAGTCACGACATAATACGATCAAGAATGCCATCATCAACGGTGCGCATATAATCCCAGCAGTATTCTTCGGCAACTCAAGCATATTCAATGTAGTGCGTTTGCCCACGTTTGTTGAGAGGATTTCGAGGAAGTTAAAGGCCTCGTTAGTGCTGTTTACTGGCAGATTTGGGCTCTCTATTCCATTTCGTAAACCGTTGAAAATGGTGTCTGGAAGAGTCGTAAAGGTGACCAAAAATGATAATCCATCCAATGAAGAAGTGGAAAAGGTGATGCAAGATGTCATCGCTAGTCTGAATGAAGTGTGGGCGAAGAAACCAGAATGGGAAACAAGACCATTAATCATCACTTAAAATTATTTACAAATTGTCACAATGTATATATGAGTCTGGTATCATGACTCATTCACTCAAGCACTTACTCGTAAAGTGTTGTAGATTATGGATCGCGATTTTGGATCCGCTGTAAAGTTGTTGATTTATTCTTTAACGCATTGTATTTTAATAAGGAGTTTTGACTTGCTAATTTATGCTGTAAAAATTCCAACTCTCCCGCTATATTATCCTGTAAGTATCGTAAAGACTTAGTCTTTGTATCTGGAGCATGCTGTGGTATACCGTCGCGTCCGTATTCTGGCACTCCAATCTTACCAGTGACTATTAGAGGTTCTTTGGGTGTATATTGAGGCAGTCCAGGTTGAATAAGTTCTCTACCAGGTGCATCCCATCTAGGGGTTGCTTCACCAATCAATGGGTCTCTACTACGATACATGGTATGCATATTAGCCGCAAAATTCTCCATTGTTCGTCTTTCTGCACGTTGACATTCTGTTATTGCTCTTGCTTCTGCCGCAGTGAAAGCCTTATGACCATTAGTGAATCGTTTATTATGGATGTCATCGCCCGCACTCAGCTTCTGTCCGATCTTTAACTGTTTCTTGGCAGTTGTGCCTGTCATTGCCGTGAGTCAGAAGGACTAAATATACTCCGGTACGTCTTTCACACGAATAGTTAATTATTTTTTTCGCCAACTTGGCAAAAAACTGTTTCCAGTTCCAGGACCGGTATGGGAATCGACGTGTCTGTCGCCGCAAGATATTTGTTTGTCGGACAGTGTTGCGATGCGCCCAGTATAGTAGAAGAGCCTTGGGCGGGGCGGCAGGGGTCTCTTTACTCCTCTTTCCCTCTTTCCTTCTTTCTTGGGGTGGGAGCCGGAACCGGAAGATTTTCAGAAAAATCATTTTCTGGGCAGACAAAATCTTGGTGAA
>JACCDO010315310.1_pt1 | contig 10696 bp, 10 predicted proteins | sample 7446101 | NCBI WGS metagenome assembly JACCDO01 (sample SAMN15323440, study PRJNA562643) | freshwater metagenome | isolation source: river surface water | place: USA:Blue River Watershed | collected 2017-08-16
AAAGCCTAGAAGAATTTATTTCTGATTGTATCAATGGAGACTATCCAACAAAATACGAAGAAGTGAGAAACAAAAAAGTAAGTGAATTCAGTGTTGAAGAAATTCGTGACATATTAGAATATTTATCAATAAATAATTCTAACATGAATTTTGGTCCTGAACGATACTTTAGTGACACATCCGTTTTAGCAATTGTCGAAGAAAGGAACCTAGGTTCCTTTCGAACCTCCTAATCCCATACAACTGTTTAAAACCTGTTCTACCAAAAACATGAGAAAGGAACCTAGTGTTCCATTATAAAATTGCTTCATGGGAATAGGAGGTTTGAAAGGAATCTAGGTTCCTTTCGAACCTAGGTTCCCTTTTTTTGTGAGTTGATATTTTTTGTTTCTTTCAATCTCTTTTTCCCTGAATTCAGGTCTATTATGATATTTATAAGAGTATCGTTCCCTGTTATATTGTTTGTAGTATTCACTTGTTCTACGGTATTTCAAATAAGATGCTTTTGCTTTTTGTTTTCTAACATATTCTTTAATTTCTTTCATGCATTTTATTTTTAGCATTAAAATGCGTAATTCAAACTCTCCAATTTCTAATTCTTCAATGTTATTCATTGTTTATTCTATACTACCTATTTTTCACCAAAATTTTAAATAGTCTAATTCTTTAATAAATAATATGATTATATTATAAAGATGTCATCTACTTCTTTACTAGAACTTATAAACAATAATAATACAGATAAGAACACAACACATTCTTATTTAGATACATATGAATCATTGTTTAGTAAAAGAAGAAGTACAACTTCAAATGTTTTAGAAATTGGAATAGGAGACTTTGAAGAATTAAACGGTGGTTCTGTAGAATTATGGTACAATTATTTTCTAAATGCAACTATTCATGCAGTAGATATACTAGATATTACAAGAGTATTTCCACATATCCAAAATAACCCACGAATTCAACTATTTACAGGTTCAAATGGATATGACCCAGATTTTTTTGAAAAAACTTTTTTAAAAAATAATATAAAATTTGACATTATGATTGATGATGGACCACATACATTAGAGTCAATGAAACAATTTATTGATTTATATAACCAAGTTTTAGCACCAGGTGGTATAATGATTATTGAGGATGTACAAGACATAAGTTGGATTGAGCACCTAACAAATGCAACACCAAATAATCTAAAAGAATATATTAAAGTTTATGATTTGAGAGATAACAAAGGTAGATATGATGACATAATATTTACAATTGATTTAGGAATAAGATGAGTTAAAAAATATAAATTTTTTTTAATATTAAATATATATGAGACTTACAACTGTGATTGCATCAGTAAATAATAATTCAGATTACTATTTATTTATACCAAAACAAATTTTTTTTTGGAAATTTTTTAATGTTAAGTTTATTGCAATTTTTGTTGGAGATAAAATACCAGATGAGTTAATAGATTATAAAGATAATATCATTTTATGGGAAAGAAATAAAAACTTAAATAGTGCTTATGTTGCTCAGAATATCAGAATGTATTATACAAGTTTAATAAAGTTAGAGGAAGATGAATTAATAATGATGACAGATATGGATATGTTACCAATGAAAGATAATTATTATAAAGACGGATTAGAAAAATATTCAAAAGAAGATTTTATTTATCTTAGAAATATTGATGGAGACGAAATTTATATGTGTTATAATTTAGCACATCCATCAATTTGGTCAAAACTATTTAATATTAATTCTGAAGACGATATTGAAAAAGCACTTAATGAAAATTATATTTCAAACTATAATGGAATACCAGGTGACAATGGTTGGTTCACTGATCAAAAAATTATGTATAAAAAATTAATTAACTATTCAAATTTAAAAGTTTTAAATAGACCAATCACAAGATTAGAAACAAGGGATTATGTTAATCGTTTAAATAATGGAGATAAAAATTTTATTTCACAATATGATGATTGTCATTTTCATCGAAGTTATTCAAAAAATATAATATTAATTAAAAATGCAGAAGAACAAATGCAAAATATTTATTTATAATAAAATTATTGTGTTTGAAATGAACATATGTTCATTTCACATAATTCATTGTAATATAAAGGACTATAGTAAATAAAAACGTTCCCCATAATGTATCTTTAATAGCAACTTCCCAAGAATACCCTTTCAAAATGGCTTTATTGGTAAAATTATAAATACCATATGAACAAAAACCAACCAAACCTGCGGTTTTAAGACAACCTAAAAAGGTTTTGTATTGATTATCTTTAATAGCCAATGGTACTGCGATAAATCTTATTGCAATATACATGATTAAATAGGTTATACCAGCAGAGAGAGTACTAACTTCCATTTTTGAACCTTGAATGGTTCGAACAGAATTTTCATACATTTTTATATTGGAACCGATCCAAATTGAATCAAATAGAAACATCAATACAATAATTGAAATGTCAAATAACCAATTCATATATTTTTACATTAGAAAAAAATAACAAAATCATCTTTTTTCGAAAAAAATGTCTTATAAATAAGTAATGGACACAGTTATTATTATATTTATAACAACATTAGTTATTTTTTCAGGTTTATTATTTTATTCTTGTTTTTTACCACCAAATAGTTATTTAAACAGGATAATTATGAGAATTAGTGTTTTAGTAACATTAATGGTAGCAATGGGTGTATATATATTAAATACTATTTTGAAGCAAAAGAAAAAAATTCAAGACATATCATATAATGTGAATGCAACAACAAAAAGTTGGGTATTAATTAATAAGAAATTTGTAGATTATTCTAAAGATTGTCCAGAATTTATAGCATCACTTGTATACGATTGGCAAAGAAAAGTTATAGAAAAAAACCACAACAAACCCAAAGAGAGCGACAGTTGGGCACCAATGATGAGTTTAATAAACTATATGTTGCAAGGAATTGAAAATCATTTAACAGCAGAAACAATATCAAATATTGATGAATCATCATTTTTAACAATTGTTATTACTTGGATGCACTCAAAAAAAATGAGAGAATATTGGAAAGTATGTAGACCAGACTATGCATTTATAACACAGAGATATGTAGATTATATTGTTGAAGTTACAAGTAAATTTCCACAAAATAATAAAGAAGACGTTCAAAAAATAGTTAATTACATATTGAAGGATAAAAAGTTTATAGAAGTAAAAAAGAAGAAATAATTTTTTATTATATAATAATAATGGAGAAGATAACTTTGGTTATAGTAATATCTTTAACTTTAATGTCAATTATATTAATTTATATTACAACACAACCTAAAACATCAGTATCAAATAAATTTTTAGATAGATCAGATTTAATGTTGAGAGGGTATTTTATTGCTTTTTCAATTATGATGTCATATATACTTTTTGACCAAGCATACAAAGAAGAAAGAGTTAAAATGACAATTGAAACAACAGAGAACGCATGGATAAAAGTGAATGAAAAGATAGGAGATAATGCAAGTAAATGTCCTTATTTCGTGGATACAATGTATTTTCCAGTAAAAAAATTAATATTGGAACCTGATTATAAAAAGAAGAATCATAAACCAGAGGATGATGATTGGATAGCAGTTAATTATTTATGTCATTCTTGTTATCAAGCATTTGAGTATTTTTTGGTATCAAATGAATTAGAAGATTCAGACGAAGAAGGTTGGGTAGGAGCATTTTTAAATTGGATTATATCACCTGTTTTACAAGATTATTGGGAACAAGTTAAAAATGATTATTCAGAAAACACTAGAGTATTTACAGATTTAATGATAGAAGCGGTAAGAAAATTACCATCGAAGTCTGAAGAAGATATAAAAAAGATTATTGATTATGTAGTGAAACATGAAAAATTTAAAGAAATAAATAAAAGAATTGAAGAAAAGAGAGGATAAAAATTATAAACTCCAATTACATAACAAGTTTTTTATAATAATAGATAGTTTAATTTATTTTTCTAGAAGCAATAATTGGAGAATTTTTTAAAAAATTTTTATCATTCAAATCATGATGCCAAGTTTCATCATTTATTTTTGTAACATTATATTTTTTACAAAGCATAGAAAATATTGATTGGTCATGTCTATTATCTATAAACTCTAAACAATTTTGAGAAATACTTGGAGAATCTGTTATTAAATCATAATTATTAGACATAATTTCATACCAATTATTAACAAATTCTAAAGAAGAATCACATTTTTTTATTAAAAAAGAAGTAGCCATAGTTTGTTTTGAATTTTTAGGATCATTGTCAAGATTAAAATATTCAAAAATATCGTTTTTTGTAAAATATTTTTCTATATGTGCAAGATCAAATGCTAAAATACCATTAGTAGATTCTTTTGTCATTCTTAAATATTCAATAAATCTAGATTTTGCATGAATATTTAATGTACAACCAGCATCACAATAAACTAATATATCATTATCATTCATTTTTTTTAATGTATTTAAAACAATAAATGGTTTCCAAATCCAATAACCATATCCTCTTTTATTGTTTTCAATAAAACTACCATTTCTATTCCAAAACTCAATAATTGATTTTAAATCATTATTTGTAAAACAATTTATTTCATCGAATAATTCAAACTGTTCTGCTTCTTTTTTAATTCTTTGAAGAGCATTGTAATATACTTCATTAGAAAAAGAGACAAAATAATATTTCATATAATAAAAATATAAAAAAAAAAATATTTCTTAACTAAATATATTTTTATTAAATATAAAAATAATAAAAACATATTATAATATATTTTTATTAAACAATAAAATGTTTATTGATTTAGAGACAAACAAAGAAGAAATTCCGGAGGAACTAAAAATGAAGTGTATTAAAATTAAAAAAATACCAGATGTAAAAGAGAGATATGTTGTTGCAAGAGATATTGTTGAAAAATATTCGAATGATTATATAACTAAAGAAGGTTGGTTAGAGGAAATAAAAGAGATTTTATATGAAAAAACTAATTATGAAACAAAGAAAAAGAGAATAAAATATTTCATTCGTGAAGATGGAAAAGTATTCTTTGATGAAAAGATAATAAAAGACATATCATTGATAACAAAAAAAAAGAGTCAAACAGATTCAGAATATTTAAAAAGATGGCAGACAATAAGTAATTTGATTGATTACGAGAATGTAGATGAGAAAAATAAATACATAGTTTATAAATGGATAATAGAAGAATCAGGAATTTAGATTTAAAAAGCAACTAAAAGATATTAAACCGAAATTAAAAAACCATTATGAATGTTTTCAAAAAAATATTTATAAAACATATCTCTATTAAATACAATACTCTCATTAAATAATGTATCATTAATATATGATTGATTATTAAAAAAAATATTTTTACTAGAAAAGTTATTTAATAAATAATATTTTTGAGGATGACAATTATTTTTTATATAAGAATCAATATCTTTAATAAAATTTTTAGAAACAACTATATTTGAACAAATATTAATTGAAGTTTTACAACCCAATCTAAATAAAATATCAAAACCGAATCTTAATAAATAAGATTGTAAAATTTTTTTATCACAATTAGTATAAGTACAATAAAGTTTAATAATAGGAATTTTAATTAAATTAAAATTCTTAATAATATTGATAGTTTTTATATCTGTTGATTCATTATCAAAAATTATAAATAAAATTTTATAACCATCGTACAAAACATGTTTAAGTGAGTTTAATAAATTTTCAAGGTATTCAGGGGAATTAAATGTTGGTAAAACAATTCCAAAATCATATTCGTATTGAAGATTTGAAATATTTTCAATAAAATAATCTTTTATAAGTCCAAGTTTATATAAAGACAGTAAATCATCTCTCCTAAACATTGTTGAGTAAATAACATTCATTGATATATCTTCTAAGTTATCATCTAATTGTATCCAATCATTTGGTAAAAAATTTTTAGAATGACTTTCAGGTACTATATAATCAAAATGATAAGAGCCATTCTTTAATGATTTTGAAACAACAATTTTTTGAGGATTTTTATTTAAATATGCACCCCACCAACTGAATGAAGAATTACTAATAATTAAATGGTCAGATAAAGTTAATAGACACAAATCAACTGAATCATCATTGTTAGAATAAAAAATATTAAAATCATAGTTTTTTTTATTCATTACATCAACTAAGTTATCTTTTGCCCATTTTAGATCATCTGTTAAAACAAGAATATTAAAATCAATTATTTTATTTTTTAAATATTCAATACTATTATTAATAAAATTTTTAGTTATAGGTGGTCCAAAACCATTAAAATTTGAAAGGTCTCCTCTCCTAATATGTATAGAAACAATTGGTTTATCACTTATAAATTTAATTGAATTTAAAAATTTTTCTGATTTTTCTTTAATATCATTGTTAAAAGTAAATATTCTACAAATATCCTCATATATGTCATCAAAATATTTATATGATTGGAAGTAACCATTATAATTTACACATTTGAATAAACAATTTTTAATATTTAAAAAATTTAAATTCAAGTATTCATCGTTAAAATCAAAGTTTTTTTCATTAACATCAAAAGAATTATCAGAGTTATGAAGCACCTTAAATTCAAGATTACTAAAATATTTTTGTATTTTTGTTTTTCTTTTGTCAGTTGTATTTTCTGAACATAAATAACTTTCGTCATATATTGGAATATGGATAGGTAAATCATATTTTTTTGAAACTTTATATAGAATCGCATATTGAAACATTTGATTTCCTAATCTACCATTTAAACCAATATTTTTCATTGTTACAAAAAAATTTTCAGGAAAATTATAATGTTTTTCAACCAAAACACAAGAATTATTTGATGAAAAAACTCTATTTTCAAATCTACCAAACCTAAGAAAATGACTTATACATTGAATATCTGATAAAAATGAAAGATCTTCATTGTAATTCCTATAGTACTCAACATCAAAATTATCTGGTAAATCTAATTTATACAATCTATTTTCATACTGTCCGTGATTAATATAATGATTAGTTAATTCATTATCATTCATATGAGATAGATCAGAATTTAATAATTTATAAAATGAAGGGATAAAATCATTAGGAACCATATATTTATAAAAATTATAAATAAATAGTAATTAAACGAAAAATAATTTATTTTTACTAACATTTTAAAACTCCATAAATGTTTAATCATAATTAAATTTTTTATGATAACAACCATAATCTACAGCAGAACTATTTATATCACTAAAAAAGTTTTTTTGGTAGCAACTCATTGGATATAAACAATATTTTTCATTTAACAAATCTTGATATACATTATCAATTTCTAGAGAAGAGTTTTCTATTGTATGAATAATGTGAGGAATTTTTTCGTATTTAAAAAGTTGGGCTGTTGTTGTTAAACCTTTATTTAGTCGTAAAAGATTTTTTTTAACTTTTATGGCATCTTCTTTATTTCCAAGATTGCTTGTTAAAAATAGAATATCAAAATCAATATTGTCATTTTCAATTTGTTCCAAACTGTTTTCTAGAACGTTCAAAACATCATTTTCAAAAACTATATCATCTTCAACAATACAAATGTATTTATAACTAGAATCATTTATAAAAGATTTTTTTAAACATTCATAATGACTTGATTTACAACCAACTGCACCTATTATATAATTATCTTCTTTTTTCCATAACAAATCTTTATTCATAAATTTACAGTTATTTGCTTCATCTAATGTTGGTTTTATAGCGGAAAATCTTTCAAAATTGTGGATATCAATTTTTTTAAATTCATTTAAAACATTTATTAATCTGTCCTTTCTACTATCAAGATTTATAAAATAAAATTTTGTGTTTGAAATAATTTTATTGTCTGATGGAATTAATATAATATCATTTTTATTGGTATAATCACTTATATATCTAGATAATTTTTTTTTATTATCTACAAAATTAGGTATTTGGAAATTATTAATTTGAATATCATAAGACAATGAAGATTTACTATGAATATTATTAGAAATAAATATTTTTCTAGATAAAAGTCCAAATGCTTTTTTTATATTTATTGTTAAAAAATCAATTAAACTATTTTTTTCAATTTCATTTGTAATATTAATATTATAACAATAAATATTGTCGTCATTATTTTTTGTAATACCAATATCAAATTCATTGAATATAATATTTTCAGGATTATTAATTATTAAATTTATACACTCATCTAAAATATTGTGATTACTAGAAAATATAGATATATCAATATTGTTGTCATAATAAAAACAAATTTTATGATTAGGTATAATTTCTTTTATAATTTGTAAAACTATGCTTGAATAATTGTTTGAATTTGGATGACAAAAAATTTTGATAGGATAATCATTATCAATTTTAAAATGAATTTTTTTTAGTTTAGACAAAAAATTAAAAACCTTATTTTGTTTAAAATTATTACAACAATTAAAATCATTTTCTTCAGTAAGACCACCAGAAATAAACCTTTCAACACAAAATAAATCATTAACAAAATAATAAGATTTAAGATTATTAAAAGTTTTAGTAAAACTATTATCTGAAAAATCTTTTTTCACATCAAAAGCAACATCATTTAGTAAAATATCAGAAACATTATTTATTGGAGAAAACCTATTGTAAAAAGTATTAATTGATTTTTTAGATAAAATAATAGCAAACATGCCACAAATTCCAATTTTTTGACATAAATTTTTATTTGTATAAATTTTTGTATTATAGATATTATCAATACATGTTAAAAAATCTTCTATATTTTTTTCATAAGTAGATAATCCTAAATAACAAATATCAAAGTCTTGATATTTATTTAAAAAGATATCAATTGTTTCAAAATAATTTGGTGGAAAGGATATATCATCTTCAAGTATCATAATATAATCATAATTGTTTTTTATAGCATCTTTGAATAAGTTTGTTTGAGCAATACTCAATCCCAAAGTTCCAGTTTTTATATCAAAATTATTTATAATTGAAGAATCGTATATTCCCATGTTGATAAGAGTATTTAATTTAGGAATATTTATACCTAAAACTCCATCATGAAAAAAATCATCTTCTTTTTTATTTAGTAAATTTGAATATAACTCCATATTTTGTCTTTTTTTTATATCAAACCCTAAATTAATACAATACGTTTTATTACAGAAAGAAGTTACTCTAAAATAAGCATCCCATAAAGAAATTGATGTTTCGTAAAATATTTTTTCATTATCATTTGAATAACTATCTTTTTGTTCATATTTTAAATAATTTTTATTAAGAGTCCCTATATCAATATTTTTCAATAAATTATCATTATTCTTATGGTTAGAAATAATTTTTTTTATTGATTTTTTTGAAATCAAGTATGAATCTAGATTAATAAATTTTGATTTTTCAATTTCAAAGTTATTTTTTTTTATTTTGCAATATAATGATTCGTATGAATCAATACTTGAAAGTTCAATTATATCAAAATAATTTTTTTCAAATATTTCAAAAAATGGAATTGTATTATTGTATAAATAATTTTTTGAAACATATTGGTGATTTATAATAATAAAATATTCTTGTTCTTTATAAAGTAAGTCTTCAAAAAACAAAATATTATTTTCTATATTATCTAAAAAGTTATGAAAACTATTACCACTAAAAACGAATTTATCAAAATCTGACCAATAATTATTTTTATCATTAACACACAAGTATACATTTTTAAGTAAATTAAATAAATGTTCATTTGATTTATTAGCACCATAAATATTATAACTATTGTTTGAATGGTTTTTTATAAATTTTAAATTATTTTCAATATTTTCACATTTAAAATTTGATTCATTATTTAAATAACTTCTGTTTTGGTTTTTACCAAATTTATGATAGTGTACCATAAGTTCAAAATCGTTCAAATGATATAAATCATGATTTAATTTTTTATAATTATGTACGTTAAAATCAACAGGTAAATTAAGTTTGTATTCCCTATTTTCAGATTTACCGTGATTAATATAATGAGATATTAATTGTAAGTCGTTAAAATATTTTAAGTCATCATTTAAGTTTTTATATGATTCACAATCAAAATCAGATGGAATGTCAACTATATAAGGTCTTTTTTCTTTTAAGCCAAAATTTAAAAAATGAGAAATTAATTGTTGTTCATTCATAAAAAAAAGGTCTTCATTTAAAAGTTTGTAGTTTTTATAATTAAATTCTTTGGGTAGGTTCATGTGTATATATTTATTTTTTTATTAAAAAATAAATAAATAAACGAAATAAAACTAACGTATTTTTCTTAAAAATAAAGTATAAAAAATATTGGTGAATGTAAAGTATGTAAAAAAAAGAGTCAAAAAGAAATAAGAGAATTGTTATATGAAACATTTTTTAACAATGGAAATAAGTTTAATAATGTAATGATGCATTGAAGAAGGAAACCAATGGTTTACTTCAATCAGGAAATAAGATTAAAAGAATATATAAAAGAGATGAGAGATAGTAAAAGAAAAAATGGTGAAAAGTGAAATAAAAAAAGTTAAATGTAAATAATTTGTAAAATAAAGGGATGTATGTTTTATAGTAAGGAGGATAAGTATATTAAAAAATGGTTAAAAAGTTGAAAAAATCAGAATATTTATTATAGTAAACGTAAAAA
>JACCDO011642177.1_pt1 | contig 10696 bp, 10 predicted proteins | sample 7446101 | NCBI WGS metagenome assembly JACCDO01 (sample SAMN15323440, study PRJNA562643) | freshwater metagenome | isolation source: river surface water | place: USA:Blue River Watershed | collected 2017-08-16
ACCAGTACAATCATGTCCGGTGATAACCAGCGCGGTGTTACACTGATCAACAATACGTCCACACAGGATGTGACGCTGCCCCTGTACATGGGCATTGCCACAAACGGCTACAACACTGCTGCAAACATGGTTCCTAGCACATTCGGCGATATCATGCGCTTCGCCCACATCGGTACTCCTGGCAGCAACAGCAGCATCACGATCAACCTGGTGTCCAGCGGTACTGCGACGGATGCGATCACGCTGAGCGCAGGTGATGTGATCACGATGATCTACAAGGGCAGCGGCACGGGCGGACCCTCTTCTACCAGCAACTACTACTACTTGACGTCGCTGTAAAGTAGCACGCTTAAATTCAATCGATCTATCTATTCCTAAATGTCTGGAAGCAAAGCCGTTTTTGCCGAATTTGAATTCTTACAGGTTCAGCAAAAACCGCATTATACAATTACGCACACTGTTGACCCGAGCGCATCTATTCTCATCGTGGATATTCAGGCCGCAGATGATTACCCGGATCCGTGGGTCAAGCCAATTACAGTGCGCTACTGGCATAAAAATACGGCCGGCGTAATCTCATGGCCCGCGGCGCCTGACTGTAAGGAGAAGAGTCGCCGTGCAACGACCGGCATTCCGCGAAGCACGGACTATAAAATTCCACGCAAAATATTTCAGGTCTGGCTCCAGGCCACGGAGACGGACAGCGGCATGCAGATCCCGTCAAAGATGCACGCGGCGATAAGCAGCTGGCGCACACTAAATCCCGAGTACGAATATTTTTTGTACAACGATCGGATGATCCGCGAATTCTTTGCGCATGAATTTCCACCGTCCTACCTTGAGGCATATGATTTGCTGCTTCCAAAGGCATTCAAGGCCGACTTCTGGCGATATGCGGTGCTCTATAAATACGGCGGTGTCTACGCAGATTCGAAGATGACGTTGTTGAAGCCGCTGCGAACCCTGATCCGGCCGAATGATCGAGTCATCCTAAGTGTCGTCGATGACTGTATTGCAATCGCATTTATGGCATTCGAGCCCGGGCATCCCATGCTGAAAGATATTCTTGAGTGCATTGTTCATATGGTTGGCCGCCGCGACAAGAGTAGTCACCCGCTGGCCTTGACTGGGCCTATTCTTGCCGCCGATGCCATGCGTCGGCACTTCGGCTTCGTCGGTGCACCACCCTTAGGGTGCGGGCCTGACTGGCAGACCTATGCATTTGGCCGGCCTGCAGAGAAAGAGAAGACGGCCTTCTACGATGCAGACGGCATTCCAATTATTGAATATATGTATGCGAACTATAAGGCGGAGGACAATCAGGAGTGGAAGCATTATCCCGCGCTCTGGTGGAGCAATATCGTATTCAGGGATCAGGTTCCTCCTCACGTCGCAGAGCTGCCAGATATGACGACGAAGCCCGACTGGCTAATTGTGAACACGAAATAGGATGGTGGCAGAAACTGTTTTTCCGAAAATACAGAAGAAAATCCACTTTTTTGCCCTAATATTGCTTATTTTTGGCGGGTTCAACTATCTCGCACTAGTATTCTTCAACACGACGATTGTACAGAAACTGGTCGGCTACGGCGCAGTCGGCAGGCTCATCTACGCACTAATCGGCGTGGCCGCTGTGGCCGTCGCATTCCATCGTGACACCTACCTCCCGTTCCTGGGCGAGACCGTCGTCCCCGCCTGCGACATTCTCGCCGAGCGAATCCCCGAAGGTGCCAACCTACGTGTAAAGGTCCGTGTCCCGCCCGGCTCCAAGATTCTCTATTGGGCCGCCGAGCCCGAGATGGCCGCCGCCGAACATGAGCGTGACTGGCGCGAGGCGTATGCGCGCTACAAAAATATCGGCATCACGGTGGCCGATCAGCGCGGCCATGCATTCCTAAAAGTCCGCAATCCAGGCGCCTATCGTGTCCCTTACAAGGGCCGCATTGAGCCGCACATTCATTATCGTATCTGCATGCCGAATGGGATGATGAGCCGCATCGAGACGGTCTTTGTGTCCGATGTGGGTGAGGCGATTGCGGCCGATAACACGGGCGGAATCGCGACTTATGGTCAGCCGGTCGAGCACTTTGTTCCGGATCCAGATACGCCTATTCAGAGCTCATAATCACAATGTAGGTGAGCGGTCCAAAGCGCGGACGCTCGACCCGCTCGGCGCGCTCATCGTCAAATACGTACCATTCCTTCAGCATAGGGTGATAAATCTGTGCACAGTAATGGCCGCCGTGCAGCGATCCCATATGGTCGATGATCGCGATTGGGCGATACATGGTTCCAGTTCGCTCGGCGTCGGGCGCAAATAGCCGGTCAAAACAGACGGCGCTCCCGTCATAGTTTATGGTCATGCTGTCCTTGCGCCCGTCCGCCGTGAATCGCCGAAGCATGTAGACAACCGTCTTCGGAAGTCGCCACAGGGATCGCCGCAGAATCGCCTTCGTCCGAGTCGGCGCGCACGAATTGCAGACGTAGTCCTCGATCTCCTCGTCCAGCCGATCCATCGCCGCCAGGTCAACGATATCCTCGACCGTGTTGTCTAGCCCCACCTTAAGGGTGTTAAATGGCTCATAGCGCGTCGACGTTGCGCCGCATGCACCGCAGATACACGAGACCTTGTCCCAGCCGAAAAGGCAGTCTATTACAGGGCTCGTCGCACCTCCTAATTGTGTGTAGAGGGACCTATCGACGCCCTCGGGCAGATGCGTCTTCAGCGCTTCATGACACTGATCCAGAATGTACGCGAGAAATTCATGTGCATCTTGCGGCGAATTCTGACGGAAGTTCTCGTATACGGTTCCGTTCACGGCGTCGCGCACCTCGCGCCAAAATGCCATCGGCCGGCAAATGGCGCCTTTCACGGCCTCCTTGCTCCAGAGTGTGCGCGCAATATCCTGGTACGCGAGAAAAATTTTTCGCGCCGTCGGATTCACATCGTCAGCGAACTCATGCTCTTTGTCCATAAGGGCGGACCAGGAGGGAATCACCCTAAGGGTCTGAAGCACCGAATTTGCGTAGCATGTATTGCCGATATTTGCCAGGCCGGCAAGTCCATATGGCTCACTCATTTTACCTATTGTAGCGGGCGGCGCTTAAACTGTTAGAGTATGTATAATCCAAAATGCCGTATGGAAATAGGTTTTTTGACGATCTCAATACTTATCTTCCTGCTCTTATCTATGAGCCTGAGCGTTTCGCTACAGTTCAGGAGGTTCTACGGTACGTCCAGCGACAGGCGCGCTACCATCTGAACCGTTATGATCGGGAGCGCATGGCGTATATGCGACGGAGCCGCCTACCTCGAAGACGGGAGGCACCAATGCCTTCAGCGACGGCCGCAGCAGATGGCGACGATCTGCTGCGCACACTTATGGGCGGCCTGTTCAGCACGACCACCCCCTTTACATTTATGCAGGCAGATCTGATGATGAACCCGGCCGATCTTACACCGGTCACAGTGCGCCCGAGTGCGGCGCAGATTGCGCACGCGACCACAGTGAGCACAGTGGCCGTGGTTCAAGGCGATGATACGTGCGCCATCTGCCAGGAACTCTTGAATTCCACGGTGAATACGCAGCTACGACGAATCAATCATTGCAATCATTGTTTCCATAAAAATTGCATTGATGTCTGGTTTTCTAGTCATGTGCAGTGCCCGGTGTGCCGGCACGATATTCGGGATTAGAGCTGCAGCACATTGAGATCCTTCGGCAGCTCAGGGATGTTCGTGGCGTAGTAGCTCTCGATATCCTTCAGATAGCGCATCTCGTCCGTGCTGCAGATGTTGATGGCCACACCCTTACGGCCGTAGCGACCGGCGCGGCCAATGCGGTGGATGTAGTTCTCGCGCTGGGGCGGGAGCTCGAAGTTGATCACCAGGCTGACCTGCTGCACGTCAATGCCGCGGGCCAGAAGGTCGGTGCTGATCAGGACGCGCGCCTTGCCGGCGCGGAAGTCGTCCATGCGCGCACGGCGCTCAGCCACCTCCATGTCACCGTGAATGTACTCGAGGGTGTGGCCGCTGGTGCGCATGCGATCGGCCAGCCACTCGGCGCGCTGGCGCTTGTTCACGAAGATGATCATCTGGTTAATCGGGAGGTGGCGGTACAGATCGTCCAGCAGCTCGAACTTCCACTCCTCGCGGGGAATCTCAATGTGGAACTGCTTGATGCCCTCCAGCGTCACCTGCTCGGCGGGAATCAGAATCTTGATCGGGTTCTGCAGGAAACGGTCGGCCACCTCCTGCACATTGGGCGGCATGGTGGCCGAGAAGAGCGCCACCTTTGTGTCGCGGGGGAAGTTGAACTGGAGGATGCTCAGCACCTGCTCCCTGAAACGGTCCTCCAGCATCTGATCCGCCTCGTCCAGAATCAGGTGGCGGATCTGCGAGAGCTGGAGCTTGCGGCGATGGATCAGATCGTAGATGCGGCCAGGGGTGCCGACGATGAACTGGCAGCCGGCGTCCAGGGCGCGGATATCCTCCTCGATGCGCGGGCCACCGGTCGCACAGTGAACCCGAATGCCGAGGTACTGCGAGAGCGCCGTCGCGACCTTCTCGGTCTGCTGCGCCAGCTCGCGGGTCGGCGCGAGTACAAGCACCTGTGGTGCCTTGATCGCAGGATCGATACGAGCCAGTGATCCAATGCTAAAGGTGCCGGTCTTACCAGTACCAGATTGAGCCTGCCCAAGAACATCGACGCCGGCCATCATCGGTACGATTGCTTTGCGCTGAATTGCGGAGGGACGGTCGAAGCCGTTTGCGAAGATTCCGCGGAGGAGATTCTCGGGAATCCCCATCTCATCGAAGGTGCTGTAGTCGACCAGGTTACGGCTGGAGGCGAAGAGGGCGGCGGGTGAGGACATCTTATCAGACGGAAGCGTGTGTGTGTCAGACATTTAGGGGAAATCGGCGTCAATTTTTTAAGCTGTGGCTGGCTCCCGCGAAAATTTGACACCGGAATTAAGAGGGACTCTAAGGTAGATACAATGGCAGACACCGAGGATAACATCATTTCAGGCGGGATCGGCGAGGACGAGGAGTTCGACGAGGAGGTGGATGAGGGCGAGGAGCTGGCGGATGATTCGGATGAGGGCACGAATCCCGCGCTCCGCCGGCTTTATGGTTCGCACCCAGAGTGCCTCCCGGATTACATTGAGAGTGTGCTGCAGAAGGTGGCACTGAAGGCTGTGCCGCCGAAGCCGCAGCAGGGGGGCGTCCAGAATAATCCCGAGGAGCCGGTCGTTGGCCTCGATGACAACCATAAGAGTTACCCCTTCCTGACGAAGTACGAGGCGACACGGATTGTCGGCTTTCGGGCGAACCAGCTGAGCCAGGGCGCGCGCCCATTCGTAGATGTGCCCGAGCACATTACGGATGTACGTGAGATTGCGCGCCTTGAGCTGGCGGCGAAGCGGCTGCCGTTCATCGTGAAGCGGCCGATGCCTGATGGCACCTATGAGTATTGGCGGCTGCAGGATCTGCTGCAGATCTAAATGGGAGGTCCAAACCCCTCCCTCCCTTATGCTGTAAATCTCAAATTACTCATTATTTGAATTGCTTGAGTTACTGCTTGAGTTACTATCAGCTGCACCACCTGCAGCTGCAGAGCCACTCTTTTTTTCGCGAAAATAGCGTGCTGCTGCAAAAGCGCCTCGATTATAATAACGGGGGTCAACGGATAAACCTTTGAACAATTTTGCTAATTCATGTACATTTTTATTTCTATTTTTAAGGGTTACAGATGCACCTGATTTTTGTCCTTTTGCAGCTGCAGCAGGTGCGGCAGCCGCTGCTGCAGCTGCACGTCTAGCTCTGGCTTCTAAAACCGCTTTTCCAAGATTTGGCATACTTCCAATTGGCGCTGGTGCGGCCGCGGAACCAAGCATATGTGCTTCTCCTGGAAAGCCCTGTTTATGACCAAGAACATTCGGAACTAGTGGCTCTTCTAAAAAATTTTTTGGCGTACCGCCTGCTGCTGCAGCAGCAGCAACAGCTTTTTCATGTTTTTTACCCTGAATTATCTTGAGGTTTGCTAACATCGCGCCAAGATTGGCATTAAAAACCTCCTTTGCTACGGCTCCTGGGTTATAACCCTTACGCAATATTCTTCTTTTATGTGATTCTCCAGCAGCGGCCGCTGCCACATTAGATCCGCGCTTTCTTGTTCCTCTACTAGGAGGTGCAGCTGCTTCTCCAGCGCTTTTGTTACTGCTATTGTTATTGTTATTTGAATTGTATGAAGCCTTGCCATAGCCTGAAGCCTTTGCCTTTGGACTTTCATTAGAATTTGAGTTATTATTTGAGTTATTTGAGTTTTCAGCACCTCTTCCGCGTGTTCTACGTTTTTCGTTGCCATTATTGCTCGAATTACCTTCATTATTACTTGGTGTCGGCGTGCGCCCGCGCTTTCCTTTACCAGACATCTCTAATAGTCCGCCCTAAAAGATAGAAATCCGATCCTTAGGAATGGGAGAACCTACGGTTCCCCCAAACCCCCTCCCTAAAAATTGGAATCCCGCCCTAAAAAATAGAAATACGATCCTTAGGGTCAATGTAGAGGGCATCGCCGGGCTTCACGTCGAACGCGTCATACCACTCCTGAAAGTGCGCCACGATCAGATTTACCCGAATTGGCGCCGGTGAATGCACATCGGTGAATAGCCTGTACAGAGTTCGCGCGCGCCGCTCCTTGGTTCGCCACGACGACGCATACGATAAGAAAAAGGCGCGATAACACTCCTTCTTCTTCTCCGCGTCCATTGCGCCAATCTGCCGTTTCAGCGCATCCAAAGAAATCGCCATGCCGCCCAAATCGGCGATATTCTCGGACAGCGTCGACTTGCCATTCAGCGGATGGCCGGCAAATGAGGCGTTCGAAAATAGCCGCACAAGTGCCCGCGTCTTTCGACTGTAGGCCGCGACATCGGCGCGGCTCCACCACGGACCGAAGACGCCGCGCTCGTTATAGTTCTTCCCCTCTTCGTCAAATGCATGCAGCATCTCGTGACCAATAACCGTACCGAGCCCTCCATACGACCACCCTAAGTGTGCGCCCGCCCGAATATAGAACGGCGGCATCGTAATTCCACCCGGAATAACAAGCCGGTTCCCGGAATTGTAATAGTGCGCATTCACCTCGAACACTGGATCCATCACAGGGAGATCCAGCTCCACATGTTTCGCGTAATGCACATTTCGCACCGTATTTGCCTTTGCTAGTTCAAGGGCATTGAAAATCATGTCGACCTCGGAAAGCGTCGGCACCTTATAGTGCGCCCCGCTATCCACCTCTGCCACACTGACATCGATGGCCGCAATCTTCGCCTTTGTGCGCCGCCGTGCCAAAGGGGAGAGCCACGTGACATCGTCGATACGCTGCTTCGCGGACCGTAAAATACTCTGCGTAAATTCATTCACCTCACGCTGATGACTGTTCGGCAGGCAGCACTCCTTGTAGATCTTGGACAGCGAGACCATTAGGAGACTCTGCGCCAGGAAATACAGCAAATATTCCTGTGTCATCTGCTCCCTGTTGCCACGGAGCCGGCGACCGAAGAACTGGAAGTAGAGCTGGTCAATAGGCCGCGGCAAAAATGCGCCAAAATACAGCACTAATTGTGCGCGAAACCAGAGTGCCCACTCCGCCGCAGGCAGAATACGGAACTGCCGATTCAGCCAGGCCAACCATGAGGGGCCGTAAATCAGGAAATTCATCGGTTCCCAGTCGGTCAGCCCATAGCCCTCCCAGAACGAGGCCCACGGAATAAAGCTATAGGCGCGCACAAGCTGTCGCCCGGTCATCATCTCGGGATCCTCGCTCTCGGCTCGGTCAAATATTTCGGCCGCGTGACTCTCCAAACTAACCACCTTGTTCAGATCCTCATATTCTAGTATGCGCCCGATTCGGAGCATCAGTGTCTCGTAGCCGTGCAGCGTGGACATTTTCCCGGGCGCCTCACCCTTATAGTACGACGCATCGGGCAACCCTAAAAATCCTGGGCTGATCCGTAAGACATTCTCATCCGGGTCTTTCAAACTCCGTCCCAAGTCGACACTTAGGAATGTCGGCACAGCGCCGGCGATCATTGTGCCGAGCATCTTGGCAAAATCCGCCGGCACCTTCATGCAGCCAAAGTCCGTCATGAGGCGGCGAAATGTCCGCATATGATCGTTGTGTCGCTGGGCGTGCATGCCGGCCTTGAAAAATGCGCGAATTGCCGCGATATGCGGATCGCGAGGAGGCTCGGGCTGGGAATACATACGCCGAATCAACCCTAAAAGTTGGCCGCGGATCTTCTCCTCCAGCTCGTTGCTCACATCATAGGTGGACTCATAGGCCGGTATATGAGCGCGATTAATCCATTTTTGATTTACATACTTATAAAAGTCATTGCCGGGACCCGTCGTCTCGTCTACGTGTACTTCGAGTCTGTGATCGGATCTGCAGCGTCTTGTTGCTGCAGCCGATGCAGCAAACTTTTTCCGCGTATCTCGGGCCATTTATCCCGTATCTACTCTTAGGGCTCTTTTCACTGCTTGACTTACGCCGAATAACATCGATAACACAATCCCGTAATTGTGATCCCGCAACGGGTATGTAGCCGCGGCGACGCATTCTACTGTTTCCACATTTTTGAATCTTTTGTTGAGTGGCCCACAGTTTACTGTTTCGCAGTCGCTTTGCGACTGCACTAATAGTAAACTTTGTTCCAACAAAGTTTACTGTTTCCACTTCTTTCCGCAGTTGCAGCACGTGATGAAGATCGTCATCGGCTCATCCGCCGAGCGTGTCTGCATCTCGTAGTACGTGGTCTCGCGCTTCCCGCAGCGCCCGCACTTGAACATGTCCGTGGAGGCCGCCGCCTTGCCCTCCAGCAGTCGCTGCTCCTTGACTGTCTGCATATCCTGGAGCCGCTTCCAGTTCTCCGGATAGAGCTCCATGTCATCGAGGCGCGCCAGGTCAGCCATCGTCAGCTCGCCTTCCTGGACGCGCTGAAGGAGCCGCGGATTCTTGACCGGCGACGACGGATGCAGATTACTGAAGAGCCTGAATTGCCTGTAATTGTGGATCTCGCGAAACAGCGAATTCTTCCAGTGCGGGAAGATGTGCTTGGCCGCCGCCTCGACAAGAGAGGCCGAGAAGATCTCGCGCTCGAGCTCGGCTGCGGCGGAGCCGAGGAATGCAAAGCGATCCGCGCACGCTTTGCGCTCCGGTACATCGGCCGGCGAATCTGCGACCAGTTCATTGTTCGACTCGCTGACAATTAGGAGTGACTGCTTCTGGAAGCCCGACAGGATCTGACTCTGGATCACCTTCTTCTTCCGCTTCGGCTTCTCCTCGACCTCTGGCTCCACCTCGACCTCTGGCTCCACCTCGGCCTCCTCCTCGTCCTCCACCGCCTCGTCCTCGCTCTCCTCCTCCTCGTCCTCTTCGAACTCGGGCAGCTCCTCATCGTCCGAATTCAGCGCCTCGTCGACGATTTCGGGCTCCGTCGGCGCCGCTGCACCTGTCGCTCCCTCCACGAGCTGCTCATGGTCCTCCTTGGTGAATGGAGCCAAACTGTCAATCGTGACCGTAGCGACCGCCTTGCTTTTACTCGCGACGAGCAGCAGTTCGCCGAACATGACCAGCTTCTCATACGGACGCGGAAGTGCGCACTTATTCTCTGTGCCGGCACGACCCTTAGGGTAGCCGATCACATAGACGATCTGGTCCTTGTAATTGTAGTGCGCGACGATTGACGGCTCCTGCTTCTTCCCGAAATATGCCTGTGCGTCTGCGACGCTGAAGGCATTATTCGTAATTTGAAGGCGGGCGGCACAGATGTCGCCCTTCGTAGAAACACGGATCGCTTCCAAGGAAGGCATTCTTAATTGTCTTGCGTTTATACATTTAGGTTGTGTGGAGCGAGTCATCAAATTTTCAGGTGGAGGTGGGTCGCCGCCATCTAAGGGTGGGTCACGATTAACTACTAATGGCGACGTCAAACGTCAAGATTTATATTGGTCCTGCAGGAGAATTTACGGAGGAGCCGACCGGCGGCGGCGGCGGGCGCCGAACATATCGCCTAGTTCCTGGAAGCGACGGACTTCTGTGGCCGATGCCGCCCGACTATGTGCCCGGGCATATTTATCGCACCCTAACTGTTGAACGCCGCTATATCGACGCGACCACCTATGTCCAGGACGGACAGACTTTTAGGATTGCGTTGACGATCTAGGTTTTTTCAAGTCGCGATACAGAATGCTGGCGGCGATACTTAAATTCGTAGTCGTTCTGGCGATACTCTATCTTGGTTATCAGCTTGTTCTGAAGCACGCATTTGGTGGGGGAGGAGATGCCAAGGAGACGTTCGAATCTCCGGCGCCGGCATTTGTGCCGCCGAATCTGCCGCCGCCCGTCTATGCGCCGCCGCAGGAGATCGCGGCCAGCGGACCATCCGCGCCCGCGCAGGCCGCCCCTAAGGGTGAAGTCGTCGTGATGCCGCCTGAGGCGGCGATGGATCCGTATGCCGAGATGCAGGAGGACGCGAACTCGCCTGAGAAGATGCGCCGACCTGAGCGCATGTTCCGCCCAACAACACGTAATGATGCTGTTGATACCATTGAGGACTCGGGGATTGGCGCGGTTGCGCACCAGGCGACTAGCAACTCGATGCAGGTGTTTGCCCCTGAGTTTGCGCA
>JACCDO011645763.1_pt1 | contig 10695 bp, 5 predicted proteins | sample 7446101 | NCBI WGS metagenome assembly JACCDO01 (sample SAMN15323440, study PRJNA562643) | freshwater metagenome | isolation source: river surface water | place: USA:Blue River Watershed | collected 2017-08-16
AAATGCCTTATATATATTTTTAGTCACTCTTTCACAACACGATTCTTTCTTATCCGGATCACATTTATCACTACAATTTTTTTCTAAGGGAGGTTTCTGTGTTCTTCTTTGTCGTAATACAACAGGTGAGGTTCTATCATCATTTAACGAAGGTGTCCAATTATCGCTACTTTGATTATAAATACCCGTTTGATTAATAGTAAATATAGATTCATTTTTAACATTTTCTTCTATAGATTTCTTACTAAGTAAATTACGTTGACTTAGTCTATCTCTTGTAAGATCATAAAATAAAGGTATAATTGCAGCGTATTTTTGTCTAGAATAGGGTGATAATCTAATTCTTGACCAATTAGAGCTAGAAATATCGTCACTATATAAGTATTTTAAAATGCGTAACATTTGCGGTCCTCGTATATCACTTTTTTTAGAAATACCATAATAAATATCGTTCATAATATAATCTATACAAGATATGAATCTTATTATTTTATGCATTCTTTCTATCACTATATCTATAGCTACATATGCTGTGACATATAAATCAGTAAACTCCATTTCATTCATTTCAGTTATGTCTCGTCCATAACTACCTTGTCCTTGAATTGCATCATATTTGCTACGTATCTGCGGCTCAATTTTTTCGTATTTTGCACCGTTTAATCTCAAAACCCTTCCAAAATCTATTAAAACCGATCGAGCTTCTGGAACTTCATTTCTAGGAAGCAATGGTATATTTACACTAGCTAAGATATTACCCGAATGACAGTCATAATTAATTATCTTGGCTTTTGTAAATAAAAGTAATATTTGAGATATGGAATAATTAAAATCACTATCAATAATTACATTATTTTTAATCTCTTCAACAACCTTATAAAGTTGGATAAAATCATTATTTACTAAATCCATTGTAATTAAACCTAATATTCTATCCCCACTTACATTATTCGCCAAATAATTTAAAATAGTATTCACAATAGCGTCTTTGTTTTGTAGAGTCTTTAATTTTTGAATTAATTTTACTGCAAAACTTCTATCAAAATATGCGAAATCTATAATTCCAATAGTAATGGGTCTACCAACTGGATACAAAGTTGTTTTATAAATTTCTTGTTGAATATGCGCTTCATACATAAATTCTCTCAATGTAGGTATTTCTTTGTATATATATTGTTTCACACCTGATTCGTCTATAATTTCTAATTGCCTGCTCAATTTATCTTTAGTATTACTATTATTAAGTATAGCAAATTTAAATACCAAACTGTATATAGGGTTATTAAAAGCGGTTCCATCCTCATTTAATCCTAAAAATTCACTGTTGATAGGATCATTAGGTACATCAAGTTTAAATATAAATCCTGCAATAGAACTATATGAAATTACTGATATGGATGCTCCAGGAACACAAATCATTTTGTAGACAGCTTGCCAGCTGGTTAAATTTGTATCCTTTTGTTTTACACCCCCTACTAAATTTGTTGTTAAATTTTTATAATTATGTTTTTGAATCATATATATATTCTATTCAAATATAATTTTATAAATAATATATATATATGACAGGGACTATTAAACATAGAAAATCTAATAAAAACTCAACAAAAAAAAATAAAAACAAACCTCTGATCTGTCCAATTGGTTTAAAACCGTTTGAAGAAATGTTTAGCAAACGTATTCAAAAACACAAACGTGAAATGTCTAGCGCACGTAGGAAACAGCTGTTCGTAAAAGAATTAGTTACTAAATTTTCACCACATAGTATTAAACCTGAAAACAATTTTTATGATTATATTAACTATCAATGGTTAAAAAATGTAACTTTAGAAAATCAACAAAAATATCTAACGCAAATTGACGATTTTAGGCTGGTACAACATAAAGTTTATGAACAATTAAACGAAATTATTTTAAACTATATTAAAACACACAACAATAAACTCTCAAAAAACCTACACAACTTTTATACTTCAATAATCAATATGAATCCAAAATCATACACCAAACAATTAGCTAAAAAAGCAGAAAAAACAATCGAAGATTTATTCGTAGAAAATAATCCGTGGAAACTTTTGGCCTATTTTAGTAAAGATGAAATGACTTCTCCTCGTGCGCCATTTGCTTGGGCTATAAACCCTGATAATAAAAATTCTAAAATATTTTGTTCTTATGTAGATCCGCACCCATTTGTCATTTTAGATATTAATGTATACTATGATGATGGAACTGATGTTGAATATAAAAAAAAATACAGAGAAGCATATTATAAATCAAATCAAGCGATATTCGATGTACTTTTAGGAAAAAATAATTATGACGCACACGACGTTTTTGATGTTGAAGTAGATATTTTCAATGCGATGGGATGTAATGATGTAACCAATACCGAAAAAATATATAATAGAGTAACTACCAAGGATTCTTTAGAAAAATACGGTTTTGATTGGAGTGAATATTCTAAACAACTTGGATTTAAAGAGCCACCAGAGTTCTTTGTCACATCAAGTTTAAATTATTTAAAATGTGGTACGGATTTATTTTTAAAGAATTGGAATACTCCAAAATGGAAAACATATTGGTTATGGATTTTATTTCGTCAGTTGGTAAGATTCACTAAAGGGTGGGAAAACTTGAATTTCAAATTTCACGGCGAGTTTGAACGAGGACAAGAACAAATAAATACTACGGATGCGGTAAGTGCGTCACTCTATATGTCGATCCCATTTAACACTTTTTTGACGAATGAGTATGTTAAAAAATACGAAAACCCAGAAGCAATGGAATATGTAAAAGTACTATGTAACGACCTTAAACTAGTATTTAAAAGAATATTGGAACGAAATACTTGGCTACAACCATCAACAAAAAGATATGCACTAAAAAAACTAGACCATTTCAATTTTGTATACGGTAAGCCAAATGATCTACGAGAAGACCCTGATCTAAATTACGGAACTTTATTATACGATAATATGAAAAAAATTATTAACTGGAGACACGACAAGTTTATTGAACTGGATGGAAAACCCGTTATTGATATTCCTATGATGGATTGGACACAGTATCCAGTTAAAATGGTTGGTACTCAAGCATACATTGTCAATGCATCCTATACTCCGTCTAAAAATTCTATTTACATCAATCTCGGATATATACAAAAACCATTTGTTGACTTGGATGAGAGAGGTATTGAATACAACCTGGCACATTTGGGGTTCACGATCTCACACGAATTATCGCACGCATTTGATGATTGGGGAAGTAAATATGGTTGGGATGGTAATTTAAATGATTGGTGGACAGATGCTGATAAAAAAAAATACAAACAAATTCAAGCAGATGTTATAAAACAATATGAAGAGTTTGCTGCTAGAGATGGAATTAAATTTGATGCTTCTATTGGAGTCGGTGAAGATCTAGCAGATATATCTGGTATGGCAATTTGTGACGAATATTTGGGCGACTTTCAGGAGAAAAATAATGATATTACGCCAATTAAATATCTTTCATATGAAGCATTTTATACATTTTTTGCTTTCCAACAGCGACAAGTTGTAACTAAAAAAGCACTTGCTGCTCAATTAAAAACAAATCCTCATCCTCTTGATAAATATAGATGCAATGTTCCATTGTCACGTTCACAAATTTTCAGAGCATTATACAATGTGAAAAAAGGAGATGGAATGTGGTGGCACAATACAAATACAATATGGTAATCCACATTTCTTAAAGCCGAGTCAAAATACTATTATAATTAAATATTTGATTAAAAATATATAATTATACTCGCTATTACAATATGTAGTAACACTGTTACTTATCAACTACAATATTCTTCGAAATATTGCGGATTATCTTATCTTCTTTTTCCAAATCGTTGTCTCCTGATCCGCCGAAGGATTCAATAATCAATTTATGGTATTGCGTCGAATATTTTGAATGGTACTCATTATAATCTGGATGCTTTTCCTTAAATTTTTGTATTAATCTCGCATTTTTTGTGGCAACCTTTTTTATCACTTTGCGGATTTTATTTTTTTCTTCATCTTTTTCCCATTTATCCTCGTCTTTTATATAAATGGTTTCCCTCTTTTTATCCGTACAATGAAGAGGTCTTTGTGTAACATCTAACGCATTTAAATTCTTTACGATGATATTAGAAATACCTTCTACGTAACCAACTTCGCCAACCCTTTCCAAATCACTTAGTTGTAATTGGATGGATTCAACAAAATCCATAATGTTCATTGCGTCTTTGCAGGTCTCGTTTAAAAAGAAATTCAAATTGAACGCTTTATTATGTGAATTCGTATTATTGTGGCTATTATTTGTGGTACCATTTTCTAAAACCTTCATCATCATATTTTTAAAATCAGAGTTTTCCTTAATCAACATCATAATCAGATGTTTGTCAGTGGTATCAGTTGACATTATTTTATTTTCTTCTAGATCTACACATTCTTCAACATCTAAATTACACTTATTTTTATGTTTCCATAGACCTACTCTGGATGTATATTCTTTACTACATTTTTTACAAATAAAAAGTTTGTCTACATTTGCAACTTTTGTGCAACTTTTCTGGCCAAATTCGTTAACTTTTGTTAACTGAATGTGTTTCGCAGTGGTTATATGTTTGTCATAGCTACTTTTGCGAGACGTTGCATAGTCACATATTATACACGCATATTTATGTGCAACTTTTTCGCAACTTTCTGTTAACATTTGTTAATATATATAGTTAACATATTTTTCTAAATACTTTTAAATTGAAAAATAAAAAAAAATTATGCTCACAAAATGAAAATTATATTTTCTGTGACCACACCATAAAATTCAATTATGGTCTCATTTTGAGAATTTGGCATAAAGTATTTTAACTTTTCAATTTTGGACATTTATAAATGTCCATTTTTGGATTTTCCAAAAAAGTCTTCAAAAACACATCAAAATTTCATCACTACAGGTGTAGGACCGTTTTTTTGCCTAAAAAACCAATATTTACTACATTATGTAGGTAATTAACAAGGATTTCAAAAAAGAATAACCAATAAAATATAAAATTGAAATATATAATTGGAACGAATTATAAATCATCTATTATTTTATTTTAAAATGCCTACAAGAGCATTAAAATGTGGCATAAATATTATTTACAATGGAGCCGTTGGAAAAATAAAAAGTATATCAAAAACCGACAACGTGAGTATTAAACTAAAAGATAATAATATTATAATTGTGAATAAAACGAACATAACTGCGACTCCGATTGATATAGGAGAGTTAATAGAATATGAAAAGGTTTACTATATTATATCAGATATTAACGTAGAAAAGACAAAAATTGTGTATAGTTTAAATTATGTTAGTAAAAAAATAGGAAACCCTGTTAAAAAAATAGATTCAAATGATTCGAAAATTATTACCATAGATAAGAGTTTACAAGAAAAAATAATTGTATATTTAAAGTATATAGATAGATATAACTTAACCATTTCCTATTTGAATAAAAAAAAACCCACCACAGAATTTATGAAAATAGATTATAGCAAAGCTCGTGATGATATTATTGATATATTCATTAGATGTAAATTAACTATCGCACAATTAAATAAAATAGAACACACCCTTAAAAAGGTTCAAGATCCTAGTTTACAAATTTACAATATATATAAAAACCCTTTTGATTTTATTACGCAAGAATACCAACTAATAACTTATCAAAAGGCGGAAAAAATATGCAATGAATATTTATTAGTCGTCGATTTTAAAATTAAACTAGAAAAGTGGGCGTATGATTTGTTTTTAAGAGATGAAAGGACATTTTACATAAAAAAAGAGTCTTTTAATAGTAAAATGGAGAATTTCTGCAAGCAAAGGCAAGAGAATTCTAGTAGATTTTTGGAATATATTGATAAAATTATTATTGATAAAATTATAGACAATTCTGGTAAAAATATTGTATATAAAACAACAAATTATTTAATGAATTTGGAGAAAAAAATAACGGATATGGTAATTGATTTATTCTTTGAAAAGTCTTATCAAATTAAGACTGACAAAATAGAAGAATTAATAAATATATATGAGAGAAAAAAAAGAACTGAATTAAATAACCCTGCCTTCTCGTTAGAAATGGAGCAAAAAACAAGTGTGATAAATACGGTTCAAAATAAATTTTCAATCATAACTGGTCCTCCAGGAACTGGTAAAACAGAAATTTTAAAATGTATTAATTTTGTCTTCAATATGTTGTATGAAGCAAACAACTGTTTAGATGACGATGATTCTACTACAACTACGGAAACTACAAGTGAAAATGGTATCGAAACCGTTGGGGAAAATGAAGATGATGACATATATTATACTAGCGATAACGAAGATGATTTGAGATGTTATGAAGAAGATAATACCTTTGTAGATCCCAAAACTATATGTTTAACCGCACCAACCGGTTTAGCATATGTCAATATGATGAGATCACAGAAAGTTAAACATTATAACAGCAATATATCTGGTACATGTCACAGAACATTATACCATACTATTTCAAATATTAAAAAACATAAATATCAAATTAAAAATACAAAAAAATGTAAATGTAATCTCGACGAATGTTTATATGATTACAAAATTAAAGTATTTGAAATAGACGAAGCTTCTATGTTGGATATATTTGTATTTTATGATATTTTGAAAGCGTGTAAGTATTTTAATTCAAGATTAATAATGCTCGGAGATGTAGAACAACTGCCATCAATCGGACCTGGAAAAATATTATATCAGCTAATAAAATCTGATTTGTTTACAGTAACTAAATTAGACAAAATCAAAAGACAAAATGCAGGCGGTTTAGTTAACAACATATTAAAAATGAATAGTAAGACGATTACCAAAGATGATTTTGTAGATGATTCAATGGTTTTATTAGATACAAAAAAATTTATTACTGATAGAAAAATAACAAAAGAAAGCCTTATACACTTGATAAAAGATAACGGTTTTACCAAACATAATACAAAATTCATCACTAATTTTAATAACCAAAAATTTATTTGTAATACAAAGGATATGAACAACGATTTGCAAGATATATTTAATCCATTGAATCCAGATGATGAAAATGATGAAATCCATTCTAATTATAAATACGATAATACTTATAAATTTAGAGTGAATGACCGTATTATTCGTACAGAAAACGACTATTCTAGTAGTAAAATGAGGGCTAACGGTGAAGAAGCAACCATAATAGAATTTGATGGGAAAAGTGTAACAATTCAATATTCTGGTGCATCAGACAAGCCTGAACAAATAGGCGTTTCCGAATTATATGAAAATTTTGCGTTAAATTACTGCGTTACCGTTAATAAATCACAAGGAAGTCAATATCAAAATGTAGTTTTCTTAATAGAGCCTAAATGTTACTTTGTGGGAAAAAAATCTGTTTATACGGCAATATCACGGGCAAAAGAAAGATGTATTGTAATTGCAAATGAATTCGATTTTATTAACCTGCAAAATAAAAATAATAACGACGATCTTAAGGTTACGTTATTTATGGAAGAATCTGATAATTATGAATTTTCCAAATAATCACAATAAAAAATTTTTATTGTCATTCATTCAAAGATACTTTTTATCTAATTATATAAATTGCGCCAAGTTGCTAGACTATCATCTTCGCGTTTTATCAATTTATCTACAATATCCTTGGTAACATTAAATGGGAATTCTACGGTTAATGACATTTCGCCTTCGAATAAATTGGATCCCGGTTTCATTAATCTGTATAAATTTAGTTTTGTATAGATAATTTCTAAACACCGCTTCAGATTTCTAACGCCGTCTTCCTTATTACAATGAGTGTCAATAATATGAGTGACAACATCATTCGGAATAATAATATCCTCATTGTTAAATCTCACTTGTTCGCGAATTCTAGGAAGCAAATAATTATTTGCAATAATGGTCTTTTCCTTTGAAATATAACCTTTTGTTTTAATTCGATACATTCTGTCTTTCAAAATTGGGTTCACTTTATTCTCATCATTGTAACTGAATATGAATAAACATTTACTTAAATCAAAATCGATTTCAGCAAAGTATTTATCGTGAAATTGGGAATTTTGAGTTGTATCTGTTAAATGAGTCAAGATACCCGCAATTTCTTCACCTCTAGGAGTATCACTTATTTTATCTAACTCATCGAAATAAATAACGGGATTCATACATTTGCTGTCAATCAAGATCTGAACTATTTTGCCCCAAGTACTGCCCTCATATGTGTAACCGTGACCTTCTAAGAAACTACTATCTGTTGCACCACCGAGTGCAATAAATGCGAATGGCCGGTTCAGAATTTTACTGATACCTTCTTTTACTAAGGAAGTTTTACCTGTTCCGGGTGGTCCGTGAATTGCTATAGCAGTGCCAATTGCCTTTGGATTTGTTAGCAACTGACCTAACATTTGCATTATTTGCATCTTGGCATCATTTAATCCATAAACAGCTTGATCCAATGTTTTCTGTGCATTCTCCATAAATTCGTGACATTTTTCTACACCATTATCAATACTAATAGGTAAGCCTTCGAATTTATTAAATGGTATGCGCATAAATGTATCTACCCAATTTTTACTTTTATAAAATTCACCACTACCTGGCTCCATATAGCGGAGCGAATTTATTTTCTTCATTGCAGCAGATTTAAATATCACTGGAATAGTTGATTCTAAAAGAGTTATTCTGTACGGTTTTTCGATACGAGTTATTTTATTAATTTCTCTTAGTTCTTTTATGATTTTCTTTTGATTATCCATTTCTAGCTTCTCATAAAACGAGAAGTCGTTCATAGTGTTTTTATCTTTGATTATTTTTCTGAAAATTCTTAGATTTTTTTCTTTTTGCTTTTTCTCTTTTTTTTCTGTTTTGACCTTTTGAGTTTTCATTTCTTTTTCATATACATCAATACATTTTTGAATCGATTTATCATTAGGATTCGCTTCCAATAATTTCTTCAATTGTTCGAGAGTTTCATTGGGCTTTTCTTTACTAATTTGTGTATCAGCTTCTTCTTTTTTAGAAATCGTAGATTTTTTACTCTTTTTCTTTGGAAAGTCTTCTTCTTCCGATTCTTCCTCCTCTTCCTCTTGCTCATCGTCTTCTGTATCTTCATCCGTAGAAACTTCTTCATCTTCGTCTTCGGTATCATTGTCGTCTGCATCTTCATAATCAGAATCGAATTCGTCTTCATCTTCCCACTCGTCTTCATCTTCTCCAACTCCACCAATAGTAAATATAATATTCACTTTTCCTCCTTTTCCAGATTTTTTATACTCAATTTCGTCCTCTTCTTCGTCCTCTTCATCATCTACATCTTCCCATTCAGATTCATCTTCATCATCTTCATAATCTCCGTCTTCATCATCTTCGGTATCTTCCTCTCCTAATGAAATTTCTTCATCATCATCGCCATCAGATACTTCAATTTTTTTAGATTTATTTGGTTTTTTTGTCTTTTTAGATGTATCATTTTTTTTAGATTTTTTACATTTAACTTCCTCTTCAGATTCATCATCTTCATCTTCAACCTTCTTAAATTTTTTAGATTTGGTACTTTTTTTAATAGGTTTTTCATCTTCGCTTTCATTTTCTTGAGAATCGTCGTTAAGAACTTTTTTTAATTTTTCACCGGCTTTAATTTTTTTATTAATATGTTTTGATGGAAATATCTTGGAAATAAATTTTCGATATTCGTGAACATCCATTTCTTCTTCAGATTCACTTTCATCATTACTATCACTATCTGAATCCGCGGCAGAACGTTTCTTTTTTCTATTTAGCTCCTCCATCTTCTTAGATCGTTTAGATGTTTCTTTTTTAGTTGCTTTTGTTTGACTGTCGCGTGCCATTGTTTATTGTATTGTATATTGATTCTTTGATTTTAAATTGTTATCAATTTTATTTTTATATAAAATATTGTATCATATAAAAATATATAGTTATACAGATTATCTTGTATCTGATGTGAAAACTGTTGATAAAATATAAAGTATACCAATAACTATACTTAACCACATTATAACACTAACAGTTGTTTTACGATTGCTCATACCTTCTCGGGTTTTAATATGAATATCTACATAACCTAATATATGAACTAATACAAGTACGGCAATTAATAAAATCGCTAAATTGCAAACAGACAACATTTTACCTTTTGGCAATCCAAACATATATATATAATTTAGATTTTATTTATAACAATAGTAATTCTAGAACGCATCAATTTAAAATAAAATTGATTTTTTAAAACAATATAAATGTATTGTATTATAATATAAGAGATGTCTAAGTTAGCAACTTCCAATAATATGTCGATCAATTGTTCAAAAGTAATTGGAATTCAATTTAGTATTCTGTCCCCAGATGAAATTCGAAAAGGATCTGTTGCTGAAATTACCAGCAGGGATACATATATAAATAATAAGCCGGTGATAGGTGGTCTATTTGATCCACGTATGGGTGTTTTAGAGCCAGGTCTAATTTGTCCTACCGACGGCTTAGATTATATGCAAACCCCTGGCTATTCAGGTCATATTGAGTTGGCACGACCAGTGTATTATATCCAATACTTAAGCACGATTCAAAAATGTATGAGGTGTGTTTGTTTTAAATGTAGTAAATTAC
>JACCDO010667086.1_pt1 | contig 10694 bp, 10 predicted proteins | sample 7446101 | NCBI WGS metagenome assembly JACCDO01 (sample SAMN15323440, study PRJNA562643) | freshwater metagenome | isolation source: river surface water | place: USA:Blue River Watershed | collected 2017-08-16
ATGAGGTTGATCAGCACTTGGTCAATTTGCGAGGGCGCGCATTCGACCAGCGGCAACTCTCCCAAGTGCAAGCGAACTTCTGCGCGATTTTTGAGTTGGTTGCGTGCAATGTTCAGGGTGGATTTCAAGCCCACGTGCAGGTCTGCCGCCACGTAATGCGCCGAAGCATTGGTGCGGGCGTAGTCTTTCAAGTCTTGGATGATGGTTTTGACGCGGTGTATACCTTCATGGGTTTCTTTCACCAAGTTTTGCATGTCGTCACGGATGAACGCGTAGTTCAACTTCTTCTTGAGCGCGCTGACCTCAGGCGTTTCTTGGGCTGCATCCAAAATCTTTTCGTAGGTCGCCAAATATTTTTGCAGGGTGGTGAGGTTGGACGACACATAACCCACAGGGTTGTTGATTTCGTGGGCGACGCCCGCCGCCAGCTCACCCAAAGAGGCCAGCTTTTCGGATTGCACCAAGCGACGCGTGGCTTCGTCGAGTTTGGCACCCATGAGGTGTTCGCGTTTGACGACCGTGAAATAAGCGCGCCACAAAAACAAACCCAAGATGATGATGCCTGACACCACAGAGAGTGCGGACAGCAGCAGCGTTTGTTGACGCAAGCTGCGCAAGTCTGCGCTGTCGAGCGCGTTGTAGGTTTGTAATCGAACCCAACCCAGATCCGAGCCCAACCGAACCTTGGTCCAGGTGGTGATGAAGTCATCGTCGCGGGATTGCTGTACAGGTGTGGTGGCTGCGGGCGTTTGTATCCAATTGGTGTCGAATTGCAAGCGCGGTTCTTGACCGGGCTCGCGCTTGAGCGCCGACAGCACTTTGCCCGTGGTATCGGTCATCACGACCGAGGCCACTTCGCTGACCGACATGGTTTGCAAAATCCGTGACTCCACCGACGCGTAGTCTTTCATCACCAGTTGGTCGGCCACAGCCACCACCAAACCCTGCGCCAAGTTTTGCGCGGTTTGGTATTTGCCTTCCCAGAGCAGACTCTTCGATTGGTAATAAGCGGCCAATCCAGAGCCAATTTGTAACGACGACAAAGCCAGCCCAATCAAGAGCGCTGGCTTGATGCTTTTCCACTCTGACGCTGACAGGCGATGCAGCATGTCACTGGCCCGTGAGAACCAAGAACTTTTCGAGTTGCAAAGACTCCAAGACCTTGTAGTGTTTGGCGTAAGTGACAGCCTGAGGTTTTTGCAGGTTGATGCCTTCTAAAATTTTGCGTCCCTCATCATCTTGGGTCAGCTTGAGCATGGCTTGCAAAAAGCGCTCACGCACGGCAGCCGAGACATTGGGATGCGTCACGATGGGGTGAGGCGTGTATGCCTTGGTCTCAAACAGCACACGCAACTGCTGGCGCACTTCAGGCGCCTCGTTGTCCAGGGTGTTGTTGACTCCGCCGCCAGCCACCGCGTCCTTGCCAATCACAGAGCGGTACACATTGCTGTGTGTTTTCACAAAGACAGGGTTGATGTCAATTTTCTTTTTGGCCAATTCGGCGCGAATCAGCAGGGATGCTGCAAAAGAGTTGGGTGCAGGGAAGGTGAGGTTCTTTCCCTTCAACTCATCCAAACTTGTGATCGGGCTGTCCGCACGCACCACCAAAATGCCGGTCAGCAAATCTTGGCTGTCCGCCAAGAGGGGTTGGTATTTTTTCTTTTGAAAGGCCAGCACGGCGTGGTACGGATTGATAAAAGAAAAATCCGATTCGCCCTTGAGTAGTTTTTGTTCGAACTCAGGGATGGTGGGGGAGACGCGCAATTCAAAGCACAACCCCGCTTCTTGTCCGACGCGCTGCAGCAATGGAGACCAGCTGGTGTAAATCTTGGCAGCTGTCAGTTGTGGCACCACATCAAAGGTGTGGACTTTGCTGGCATTGGCGTCTCCCAAGCAAGCGGCGATGGCCATGTTGCAGCCCAGCCATGCGAGGCAGGCTGAGATCGAGAGCTTTCGCAGGAAATGGGGCATGTTGTTCACTTTAGTGTGGTTTTTGTTATTTTCACCCACATCATGCCGCTGTGTTTTTGGAGGGGTCCTCGTCAAACAACGACAGGTTGATCGGCGCGTTGGCTGTCTCTTGCACGGCCATGCCCTGGGCTTGCCAGTCTTGCAGTTTCATCAAGGTGCCTACACGCACACCCAACAGGCGCAAGCGCCGTTTCAGGTCAACACGTTTCAAGCATTGCCCGGCGGCCTCGCGGATGGTCTGTGCATCGTCTGTGTAGTTGGCGATGGTCAGGTCTCGCGTGACACTTTGAAAGTTGTCATAGCGCAGCTTGATGCCGATGGTTTTTCCGACATAGCCTTTGCGTTTTAAATCAGCAGCCACCTGTTCGCACAGCCGGGTGAAGATGTCACGCAGCGCTGCACGGTCACGCACGGCATGCAAATCTTGCTCGAAGGTGGTTTCACGACTCAGGCTGACGGGCTCGCTTTGCGTTTCAACGGGTCGGTCATCTTGGCCGTGGGCGGCATCGTGCAGCCAAGCCCCATAACTTTTACCAAAGTGTTCCATGAGCCAAGCGCGCTCGCGTTGGGCCAAGTCGCCGATGGTGTGAATGCCATGGTGTGCCAGTTTGGCCTCGGCTTTAGGGCCAATGCCATTGACTTTGCGGCAGGGCAGCGGCCAGATCAAACTTTGCAAATCGTCTTCGGTGACGATCGAAATGCCATTGGGCTTGTTGAACTCGCTCGCCATTTTGGCCAGCAGCTTGTTGGGGGCGACGCCCACCGAGCAGGTCAGACCCGTGTCGTCAAAAATGGCTTTTTGAATCAACCGTGCCAGCACGCGGCCGCCCTCACGTTGACCGCCAGGTACGTGGGTGAAATCGATGTACACCTCGTCCACGCCCCGGTTTTCCATGAGCGGTGCAATGTCGGTGATGATGGCTTTGAAACGCTGCGAGTAATGGCGGTATTGGTCAAAGTCCACGGGCAGCAAAAAAGCATCCGGACACAGCTTGGCTGCCTTCATCACGCCCATGGCCGACCCCACCCCAAATTGGCGTGCGGCATAGGTGGCCGTGGTGATCACGCCGCGCCCTGTGTAGCCTGAGATGCGTGGAAAAAAATCGAGTGGAATTTCGTGGAGGTTGTTGTCGGACCACGCGTGCTCTGGGTGCGCTTGGCGTAGGCGCTCCAGCATGTTGTCTTCACGCCGTCGTCCACCGCCAATCACCACGGGTAAGCCTTTGAGCTGCGGGTAGCGCAATAACTCGACCGAGGCGTAAAACGCGTCCATGTCGAGGTGCGCGATGCGGCGCTGGATGGAGGGGTGGGCGTCAGATGGGGTCACAGCGCACAAGCATAATTGCTGTCAACGTTGAACCTAAGGAGACCCCATGCCGACGATTCGTGTAGAACTGCTCGAAGGCCGCACGCCAGAGCAAAAGAAAGAGTTGGCGCAAGCCTTGACCGAGGCGTGTGTCAAAACAATTGGCAGCAAACCCGAAGGCGTGGATGTACTGTTCTTTGATGTGCCGCGTCATGACTGGGCCACTGGCGGTGTGCCTTGGAGCGAAAAGTAAGCGCGTTTAAATCGCTTTTTTCACCAACGCGCCTTGGAATAACCAAGGTTGTTGGGGCTTGCCGTTCACAGGGCCGCGGTCTTTGTTCTCCACACTCAGGCCCAAGCTGCGCGCACCTTCTAGGGCTTGCGTGGGCACATCGAGCTGCGTGGTTTTGTAGCGGCTGGTGAGTACGCCCAGCAAACGCGGCGCGTCTCCCTGGGCTAGCGCCCACACATGCAGGCTTTGCTCGCGGCCTTCTTTGACCTCGTTGAGTCGTTGCACCATCAGCTTCTGCGTCTGCGGGTCATACGTCATCAGCATGGCAGGTTGTTGCGCGTCGTCCAACAGCACCGACACCTCTCGAACTTGGGGAACTTCGATCAGCTTGGCCTCAAGGTGATGGATTTGCGCCTTGAATTGCTCGTACATGCTGGCGCTGAAAGCCCAGCCGATGAACAGCACCAGGGCTAAAAAAATGCTCAGGGCGCGCCACCAAGCGCTGACGCCGCTGGCTGAAGAAGAGGTGTCTTGACTCATGCGGTGGGGAAGGTGCCTGGCAGCAAGATGTTGGTGTTCACGTTCTGAATGTTGGTGTGACCGCAAAAAGCCATCGTCACATCCAATTCTTTGTGAATGATTTGCAGGGCTTTGCTCACGCCTGCTTCACCCATCGCACCCAAGCCATAGACCATGGCGCGGCCAATCAAGGTGCCGCGCGCGCCCAAGGCCCAAGCCTTGAGCACGTCTTGGCCCGAGCGAATGCCACCGTCCATCCACACCTCAATTTGGTCGCCCACCGCAGCCACGATGGCGGGCAGGGCTTCGATGCTGGACTGTGCGCCGTCGAGTTGACGGCCGCCGTGGTTGCTCACCACAATCGCGTCGGCACCGCTGCGCGCGGCTAACACGGCATCCTCCACATCTTGAATGCCTTTGAGAATGAGCTTGCCGCCCCATTGGGCTTTGACCCAAGCCACGTCTTCCCACGACAAGCGGGGGTCAAACTGCTCGTTGGTCCATGAGGAGAGCGACTTCATGTTGCTCACGCCTTTGACGTGGCCCACTAGGTTGCCAAAGGTGTGGCGGCGCGTGCCGGCCATCCCGAGGCACCAGCGGGGCTTGGTCATCAGGTTGATGATGTTGGCGATGGTGGGGCTGGGTGGCGCGGTCAGGCCGTTTTTCAAGTCTTTGTGGCGTTGGCCAATCACTTGCAAATCGAGGGTCAGCACCAGCGCACTGCACTTGGCCTTACGGGCACGCTCAATCATGTTGGCCATGGCCTCGCGGTCACGCATCATGTAGAGCTGGAACATGAAGGGAGCGGTGGTGTGCGCGGCCACGTCTTCCATGGAGCAAATGCTCATGGTGGACAAGATGAAGGGAATGCCAAACTTCTCAGCTGCACGGGCCGCTTTGATTTCGCCGTCAGCGCTTTGCATACCGGTCAGACCTACCGGGGCGATGGCCACGGGCATCTTCACATCGAGGCCCACCATCTTGGTCGCGGTGGTGCGGTTTTCCATGTTCACCGCCACGCGCTGGCGCAGCTTGATTTTTTGAAAATCTTCTTCATTGGCGCGGTACGTGCCCTCGGTCCAGCTGCCGGAGTCGGCATAGTCATAGAACATGCGGGGCACGCGTTTTTCGGCCAAAACGCGCAAGTCTTCGATGTTGGTGATCACGGGCATGGATGTCTCCTTAATATGAAACGCATGGTAGCCCTAGCCACGGTGCCAGCCTGTGAAGAGTGCGACAGCGCGTTTGAAAAAAATTACACCCAAAGATCAGATCGCATGCACCACCAGCTGAGGCATCAGGCGGTGTATGTCCGCCGCTTGACTCAGCGAGGTGCCGGGTGCGAGCAAGGCTGCGGCGCCTGCGCTCATGCCGTACTGAAAAGCTTTGAGCAAGTTGTCGTCTCGCCCCAACGACCAGACCATGCCCGCCACAAAGCTGTCCCCTGCGCCGATGGTGGTGCGTACATCGACGGCAATCGCCTGGGCCTGCCAAGCTTGGTCAGCGCTGATCACCATGGCGCCGTCACCGCCCAAGGACACGGCCACGATCTCTGCTTGTCCCTGTTGAATCAATTGCCGCGCGGCAGCGACTTGGCTGTCTGCGTCTGGCAGGGCTAGTCCTGTGAGGTCGCGCAGTTCACGCAAACTGGGTTTGAACAAATACACGCCTACCTGCAGGGCTTGTTTCAATGCGGGGCCGTTGGTGTCGAGCACCACGCGCACACCTTGCTGTTTGGCCAAGGTCGCCAAGCGTGCATAAAAGTCGTCAGGCACACCAGGCGCCAAGCCGCCGCTGATGACGAGCAACTGTTTGGGCAGGTGTTGCGCCACGTCTTTGAACAGACCCTCATACTCAGCCACCGAGACATGAGGACCCGGTAGCACAAAGCGAAAGTCATGACCACTTGTGTTTTCGTGGACCGAAAAATTCTCGCGTGTTTCTTCAGCAATGGGGAGGACACGGCAAGGTACTTTTTCTGCTTGCATGAGTTGGTGGTGACGCGCGCCAGTTACACCACCCGCCAAATAAACAGCCTCGCAGTGAGCCCCTAAACGATGCAGCACACGCGCGACATTCACCCCGCCACCGCCGGGATGCTTGATCGGGGTGTTGCAACGCATTTTGTGGGTATCACTCACCTGGTCGATATCGGTCACGACATCCAAGGCGGGGTTGATAGTGAGGGTGAGGATATCGGTCATACGCAGTGCTAGTGTTGGTGGCGCAACCAGAGCGCGAAGCATAAGTAGCCCACGATGCCTGCATTGAGGACAACGATGCATGCGTTCATGACGGAAGACTCATGCATCCAGTGCAACCATTCAAACGGGATGTAGATGGATCCTGACAGCGCGCCCAAATACTCGCCCCACGCTTTGCCCAACCAGAGTCCTGTTGCTTCCAACAACCGAAGTGCTATGTAGGCCGACCCGAGCATGAGCAGCGATTGCACATGGGTTTCAGGCAAGAGTTCTGCATAGTGCAGCAGCAGGGAGGGGTAGTGGGCTTGCGGGTCGAGCCCAAAGCGGCCAATCAAGGTCATGGCCAGGGCACGGACATCGCGGTGCAACAGGTCAATTGCACCGATCAAGCCTATGAGGGCGACCAAGCCTTTGCTTGCTTCAAAGACCGCGATCGCACGCAAGGCGCGTCGCGGATCTCTGGTCCCTGTCATGTCAGCCCAGCCGTTGGAGATGGCGCGCAATTTGCGCACGCACCTGAACGGGGGCTGTGCCACCCAAGGTGTTGCGGGCATTGAGTGACCCGTGCAGGCTCAAACAGTCGTACACGTCTTTTTCAATCGCTGGGTGAAAGCTTTGCAGGACCTCAAGGGGTAGCTCAGACAAATCGCAGTTGTGGCTGGCCGCCGCTTTGACCGCATGGGCCACGGTCTCGTGGGCATCGCGAAAAGGCTGGCCTTTTTTCACCAAGTAGTCGGCCAAGTCGGTGGCGGTGGCAAAACCTTTTTTGGCCGCGTCTTCCATGGCTTGGACGTTGACAGTGATACCGCCTTCTTTGTGGCCTGTGGCGGGGTTGACTTGCCCGCCCACCATTTCGCTGAAGATGCGCAGCGTGTCTTTGAGCGTGTCGACCGTGTCAAACAAGGGCTCTTTGTCTTCTTGGTTGTCTTTGTTGTAGGCCAAGGGTTGGCCTTTCATCAAGGTGATGAGCCCCATCAAATGGCCCACCACGCGGCCCGTTTTTCCGCGGGCGAGTTCGGGCACGTCGGGGTTTTTCTTCTGCGGCATGATCGAACTGCCGGTGGTGAAACGGTCGGCGATTTTGATGAAGCCGAAGTTTTGGCTCATCCACAAAATCAACTCTTCCGACATGCGGCTGATGTGCACCATGCACAGCGATGCGGCGGCAGTGAACTCAATCGCGAAGTCGCGGTCGCTCACGCCGTCCAAGCTGTTTTGGCAGACTTGTGCATTGCCGTGTTCATCGACCATGCCCAGTGTGCGGGCCACGCGTTCGCGATCGAGTGGGTAGGTGGTGCCCGCCAAAGCAGCGGATCCGAGGGGCAAGCGGTTGGTGCGGCGGCGCACGTCGTTCATGCGCTCGGCGTCGCGGGCAAACATTTCCACGTAGGCCAACAAGTGGTGCGCAAAGCTCACGGGCTGGGCCACTTGCAAGTGGGTGAAGCCAGGCAAGATGACTTCGACGTTTTTCTCGGCCACTTCCACGAGTGACTTTTGCAGATCGACCAACAAGTCGATGATCAGGTCCATCTCGCTGCGCAACCACAGGCGCACGTCGGTGGCCACTTGGTCGTTGCGGCTGCGACCAGTGTGCAGGCGTTTGCCAGCGTCGCCCACCAGTTGGGTGAGGCGTGCTTCGATGTTGAGGTGAACGTCTTCGAGGTCGAGCTTCCACTCGAACTGACCGCTTTCGATTTCGGCCCAAATTTGTGCCATGCCTTTTTGGATGGCCGCGTGGTCGTCTTTGCCGATGATGCCTTGAGCCTCAAGCATCTCGGCGTGGGCCAAACTGCCCGTGATGTCGGCTTGCCACAAGCGCTTGTCAAAGAACACGCTGGCGGTGTAGCGCTTGACCAACTCGCTCATGGGTTCAGAAAATAGGGCGGACCACGCTTGGGATTTTTTGTCGAGTTGGTTTGTCATAAGTGTCAGATTTTATCGGGCTCAGCGCGTGATCTGTCGGCCCGGGTGGACGCGGGACGCCTGCTAACATTTGCCGCAACTTATTTCGTCACGGCTGCCGTGGCTCTGACCTGCGAGTTTTTCTTTGTCTACTGTCGCCACTCATTCTGTTTCTCTCACCATTGCCACCCGCGAAAGTCGCTTGGCCCTTTGGCAAGCAGAACATGTCAAAGCCTTGTTGGTCGCGCAAGGGCACACCGTGACGCTGTTGGGCATGACCACACAGGGCGATCAAATCTTGGACCGCAGCCTCAGCAAAGTGGGGGGCAAGGGTTTGTTTGTCAAAGAACTCGAAGTGGCGCTAGAAGAAGGCCGAGCCAATTTGGCCGTGCACTCCCTCAAAGACGTGCCCATGGAGTTGCCTGAAGGTTTTGACTTGGCCTGTGTGATGACCCGCGAGGATCCGCGTGACGCGTGGGTCTCGTCCAATTACGCGCACCTGAATGATTTGCCGCCAGGCGCTGTGGTGGGCACCTCGAGCCTGCGTCGCACCGTGCTGCTGCGCGCCTTGCGCCCCGACTTGAAAATTGAACCCCTGCGTGGCAACTTGGACACCCGATTGCGAAAACTCGACGAAGGCCAATACGACGGCATTGTGTTGGCCGCTGCGGGCCTCAAGCGTTTGGGCTTGACCGCGCGTATTCGCCACATTTTTGAAACGACAGAGATGTTGCCCGCCGCAGGACAGGGTGCCTTGGGTATTGAGATTCGTCGCCACCGTGCTGACGTGGCCCAAGCTCTGGCGCCCTTGGCCGATGCCGCCACTTGGTTGTGTGTGACGGCAGAGCGTGCGGTGAGTCGCGCCATGGGAGGCAGTTGTTCGATGCCTTTGGCTGCGCACGCCACGTTGGTTGACGGCATTCTTGATTTGCAAGCCGCCTGGGGCGATCCCATGGGGGCTCCCGTGCTGGTGCGGGCCCAAGCGCAGCAACGCATGGCGGTGTCAGACGTCGAATCACGTGTCATCGCTGATCAATTGGGAGCGTCTGTGGCCGCTCAACTGCGCGCACAGGGCGCGCACTGAGTCCTGGACCTGTCGGCCATGCGCGTGCTTGTGACCCGACCCGCTGGCGATGCAGCCCCTTGGGTCGAGGCCTTGCAAGCCGCAGGGCACGATGCGTTGGCGCTACCTTTGATCGATGTGGCGCCTGCCACGCACCTGCAGCCTGTGCGGCAAGCGTGGGCCGATTGGCAGGCTTGGCAAGCGGTGATGTTTGTCAGTGCCCAAGCGGTGCGTTTTTTCTTTGCCGAACGCCCGGTGGCGGCGCTATGGACGGGCCCGCGTTGCTGGGCCACGGGTCCTGGTACCCGCAAGGCTTTGCTGCAAGCGGGCGTGCCTGAGGCGCTCATCGACAGCCCTGCGGCCGAGGCTGCACAGTTCGACTCGGAAGCGTTGTGGCAACGCGTGGGGCCGCAGGTGCACGCAGGCGGCCAGCCCGTGCTGATCGTGCGGGGCTGGGATGCCTCAGCGAATACGGGCGACGCGCTGTTAGGCGCAGGACGCGACTGGTTGGCGCAGCAACTTCAGGCGCAAGCTGTCGAGGTGCAATTTGTGGTGGCCTATGAGCGGTGCGCGCCTGTTTGGACCTCGGCGCAAAGGGCGCTGGCCACTCAAGCGGCGACAGATGGCAGCGTCTGGTATTTCAGCAGCTCGCAAGCCGTGGCGCATTTGGCGCAGGCCTTGCCGGATCAATCTTGGGCCATGGCGCGGTGTTTGGCGACGCATCCACGGATTGCACAACGTGCGCAAGCGTTGGGCTTTTCAACGGTCTGCATGGTCAAGCCCGTGTTGGCCGATGTTTTAGCCTCATTAGAATCGTTGGCATGAAGCCAGCGCACGACGAAACCACTTCCCTTCCCCCCTTGGGCCCGACGACAGAGCCGTTGTCGCCACTCTCTGAGTCTTCTCAACCCGACACGGGCTTGTGGCTGACGCGAGCGATCGGCGTTGTGGCTGTGGTCGGCGCTGTTGGTTCTGTCTTGATGTGGGCCAAGCTCTCTGGCATCCAAGAGCAGTTGGCACGTCAAAGTGCCGACACAGGAAGTCAAGCGGTGGAAGCGCGTGTGACATCCAAACAAGCAGAAGAGTTGGCGCGCGAAACTGCGGCCCGCTTGGCCGTGACGGATGCCAAACTCAGCGAAGTCTCGCTTCAGCGCAGCCAGCTTGAAGAGCTGATGCAAAGTCTGTCCCGCTCACGCGATGAGAACTTGGTGGTTGACATTGAATCGGCGATTCGTTTGGCGCAACAGCAAGCCCAATTGACGGGCAGCGTTCAGCCCTTGTTGGCCGCGCTCAACTCGGCCGAGCAACGTTTGACCAAAGTCGCGCAACCGCGCCTTGCGCCTGTTTTGCGCGCTTTGACGCGCGACATCGAACGCATCAAAGCCACCTCCGTGGCCGATACACCGGCATTGCTGCTCAAGCTGGATGAGCTGGTGCATGCCGTGGATGGTTTGCCTTTGTTGAATGCCGTCGGACCTCGTCCTCAGCCTGCGCCTG
>JACCDO010115195.1_pt1 | contig 10693 bp, 11 predicted proteins | sample 7446101 | NCBI WGS metagenome assembly JACCDO01 (sample SAMN15323440, study PRJNA562643) | freshwater metagenome | isolation source: river surface water | place: USA:Blue River Watershed | collected 2017-08-16
TCTAATTTATTTTATATGAATGATTTAAAAAATATTGTATTTGTAAGTGGAAATGCAGGTAAAATTAAAGAAGTTGCTGCAATCTTTGGATCTGGATATAATTTAATTAATCATGATATTGATTTACCAGAAATTCAAAGTTTAGATGGTAAAGATGTAATTAAAGAAAAATTAAATGTAGCAATAGAATTACTAAAGAATACTTCTAATCCAGATTTTAAATCAATAAAAGAAAAATTTAAAGAAAAGGGTGTTAATGTTACTTGTTTAAATGATTTTATTTTATTTTGTGAAGATACAAGTTTTATTATTGATACATTAAGTAATCCAAAAGCTGAATTTCCTGGTGCTCTTATTAAATTTTATTTTAAAGCTGTTGGTAATAAAGGTATAATAGAAAGAGATGGTGGTTCTAAAGCAAAAATGGTTACATATGTAGGAGCATTAATTAATGGAATGCCTAAGATATTTGATGGTACTGTTACAGGAAAAGTTCCCACAAAATTTACAGATGAAGGATCATTTGGTTTTGACCCATCTTTTATTCCAGATTTACCAAAAAAATTTTCCAAATATCAAGGTTTAACTAATGCAGAATTAAATAAAGTTGATGAAACTATCAAAAATAACACATCTGCTAGAGCTTTAGCCATTAAATCACTAATAGCTTCTATTTTATCTGGTGGTGGAAAAAAGAAAATAAAAAAATCTACTAAAAAAAGCACTAAAAAAGGTAGTAAAAAAAGCACTAAAAAACATTAAGTTGTGTACTTGGATTAAAATTAATTTCTTAAGAAATTTAAGTTTATATAATATGTCTGAACCATTTTATTTAGCTATAAATAATCAAACAGTTATTTATAGCAATGACAAAAAAATATGGAATACTATCAATAATACTCATTTAATAATTGATGATAATAATTGGATTATAATATATCCGTTAAAATCAAGTAAAACTTGTGTTTTAGGCTCCTAATTAAGTTTTACTTAATTAGTACCATCTGAAAATGTAGGTTTAGTCACAATTTGTTACAATAATAATATATATTTAATTTCATCAAACATTGAAACAATTTATTCACTTGACAAAAAACATGGTCTAAACAAAAACCAGGATTTTTTACAAAAGTATTTTTTACAATATTTAATTAAAAATAATTTATTCAAAAATTAATACTTTGTTATCAAGATTTATAAATGAAATATTGTTTTTAATTTCAATAAATGGTTCTATTCCATAATGACCACAAATATAATATTTAACATTGTATTTTTCAAAATTTATATTTGTTATTGGTTGATGAGATAAAATAATATCAGGCTCTAATTCTAACACCTTTGTTAGTCTCTCATTGTATTCTTTATTTGAATATTTATGAAAATTATGATTTACATTTTGATCGTCAACTTCGATTCCATTTATACCTGATATTTTTCCAATTGGTGTATTTATCATAATCATATCAACTAAACAAGTTGTTCCATCATTATTTTTAAGCTCGTAACATTTATTGTTATGTATATCATGATTTCCTTGAACAAAATAAAATTTACTTGAATTGTCTAATATTTTTTTATATGTAGTATAGGGGTCACCATTTCCACCAATTTTGTTATTTCCAGACATATCACCTGTTGAAATAACTATTGTATTGGAATCTATTTTCTTTTTTTTTATTAGATCATCAATAATAAAATCGGAAAGTGAATGCAAATCGGACATTAAAACCAATCTATTATTTTGTAAATTAAAAAAATTATTGTTTTTATAACAATAATATTCTTTAATTTTGTTTTTATTTTTATTTCCAACAGTTTCAATATATTTATTATGAGAATGAACTAAATTTGGATAAGACATTTTTATTTATATTTATTACCATAATTTTATATATTTTTATAAATTTACACTATAAAAAATTATTATATCACATTTTACTTTATTATTTTTAATTAAATTGATAATCCTAAACTTATAAAAGGTATTGCTAATTACTATAAATTGTTATAACAAAAATAAAAATAAATATATTATATTTTTTTACAGCGCTCTCTCTCTCCGTAGTATAAAGTATATACCAGGTATATACCTAATAAAAATCATTTAAGGATATAATTTATATGTAATAATATAGACATTAAATTGTCGATGGAATATAAATGTATTAAGTGTAATAAGAACTATAAGACATATCAAACCCTATGGAAACACAACAAGAATTTTCATAGTACTAATGTTGTACAAGTAAATACTAACGTAAATGTCGTAAATGTTAACGTAAATGAAAATGTAAATGTTGTAAATGTTAAACAATATTTATGTTCTAAATGTAATAAACCATTTAAAATGAGACAAGGAAGGTATCAACATGAAAAAATATGTAAAATTATTAAAGAAGATAAAGATATGAAGATTAAAGAACTTGAAATAAAACTACAACAAAGAGAAGAAGAATTTAAAAATGCAATTATAGAAATTAAAAAAGAATTTATTAACTTACTTAAAAATAATAAAATTAATTCTGAAAATCTTAAACAAATCAACAATAAAGTTCAGTGTATTAACAATAAATATGATAACTGTAATGTTAATTATGGACAAATAAATAATACATACGTTAAGTTTGGTAATTTAGACTATACAAGGATATTTTCAGATAAAGACCTACGTAAATTAATGACGACTCATAAAATGAAATGTCTGGAAGAATTAATTAAAAAAACACATTTTAATGATAAATATCCAGAATATGGGAATATTTTTATTACTAACTTGAGAGATAATATAGCTTATATTTTTGATGGAAAAGAGTTTATTGCAACAAATAGAACTGCTACACTTGTTGATTTGGTTGATAATCATACTAATGAAATTAATTTATCATTAGATAATCATAGAGCTAAACTTGATGAATATACAATAACTAAAATTGAGGAAATGTTAAATAAACTGGAAAGCAATGACAAGTTTATTGACGTGAATAATAATAAAACATATGGTAACTATAAAGTTTATAAATTAAATAATATTACAACTGATATTTATAACTTATCTGACAGAAAGAAATTAGAAGTTCTCCAAACAATGAAACTAATTGAAAAATCTTATGATGATGAATTATTATCAGAAGATAGTAATTATGATGTAAAGTCAATTACTGTATAATATTAAGAAAATTTAAAATAACACTAACTAACATCAAGATATTTTTTTTATTCTAGTGAAAGAGAACTAAATAATACTGATAAATCATTAATTTTTCTCATAAATTGTAATTCTTTAAATTTATCTATAGAAATACCTAATCTTGGTAGAATTTCTAGAACAGGATGATTAAAGTTTAATTTATTATTCATTATAATATATAATAATATGTTTTTATAATTCTTCTAAGACTCTGATTCCACTATTATATGCAGCATGTAATGAGCCATAATATATTGGATCTGTATATTCACCAGCAAAAAATATACGATTATTTATATTTTTATATAATTTTTCAATATTTTCAATGTCATTTTCATGATATGAATATGCACCTTGACAAAATATATCTTCTTCCCATCTTGATATTAGTCAGGCTTTTGGTTCTGGTGCATTTGGATAATAAATTCGTAAATGTGTCATTATTATATCAACAATTTCTTCATCACTTTTTCCAGCTAATTTAAAACCAATGTCTGCAGGACATATTGCTTCTAAAATAGGTTTATTTTTTGAAAATATATAATTATTCCACAATATATATGGAATAATTCCATTATTTTTTTGATAGTATTCTTTTGCATCAGTATTTGGATTATATGTTAAAATCATTGGTACATTATTTTGCCAAAATATTTCATTTTCTTGAAATTCTAACTGAATTTTTTTATATGATCCCATTTTAATTTTAGATAATATATCTAAACGATTATCATCAAGCGGAGGATTAAAATTTATACTTTTAAGAGGTTCTGGTGGAACTGTAATACATAGTTGATTACAATAATATATATTACCATCTTTTGTATGAACTTCAACATAATAATCATTATATATTATATCAGTTACGACTTGATTATATTTAATTCTGTCATAATAACTTTCTTTTGCACTATTTATTATTGATTCAATTAATGTTTTTGCACCATCTTTAAACAAGTAATGTGGTCCATTATAATCACCAAATATACCACTTGTTAAAAATGATGATGTTATTTTTTTTACACTACCTCCACACCAAACTTCAATCAAATATAAAAAACTATATAAATCATCATCAATATTTAATTGTGACATTACTTCAGTTATTGATGCATTTGTATCTGGTGATATATTTTTAATTATATCATTCCATTTTGATGCTAATACTTGTCTTTGTTCTTCACTAATATTATGTTTATCACATAAATATTTTATTTTAGTATTTTCTGAATGCATCCATGGATTACTATTTGCTACTGGAATTAAATTAGTGTAATCTAAAAATTTATTTAATGGGTTATTTTCTGAACCATGAATCCATGCTGCACCCATATCTATATTTTTTTCATTAGTGAAAACACGACCACCTAAACGATCGCGCGCTTCTAAAATTAATAACTTTTTCTTATTAAATTTAGAAGCATTATTTATTCTGGATTCATTAATTAAATCAGATCTATTAATTAATCCAGATGCAATTGTTAATCCAGCAACACCAGCGCCAATTATAATAATTGGGTTAAAATATTTTATATAAATTCTTTTCCATAAAGTATATAATTCTCCATTATTTATAGAATCTTTAAAGTCATTAACTATATTATTAATTAATATAATTTCATTATATAAATCTTGACATATTAATGTTTTGGTTGTTTTAAAATTATTATCATCAATATTATCAATAAAGTTAATAAAATTAATAAATTTATTTTTCTCATATTTATTATTTATGGTGTTAGCGTATTTTTCAACTAATATTTTAACATTTTCTTTAATATCAGTATAATTCATTATATTACTATAATTAAGATTTATTTATATAAATTTATAATTATGAATTAAAGAAAATTTAATTATTATCTTAAACTGCATGAAAATAATTTTAAAAATTACATGTGTATCTATAAATTACAAAAAAAATGAAAAATAATCATATTTATTTGAATCTTAATTATTATGTTATTTACCAAAATAATTAAGCCAAACACTCAATTACGTAAATATTCAACATTATGCTCTGAACATATGAATATGTTTTCAACAACATTTAAAATTGGTTTTATGGTTATACTATCATCATTTATATCAACACAAACAATATTAACTAAAATTGATAATGATAATAAAAATTTAAGTAAACAAATATTAAATATTTATAAAAATTGAGTTCAAATAAATCACCTAATTTTTATTAATTAAACAAGTTAATTTATAAAAATTGAGTTCAAATAAATCACCTAATTTTTATTAATTAAACAAGTTAATTTATAAAAATTGAAAATTAATTTATAACATACTATCCTTTAGCTATTATGTATCAGTATAGACATTATTTTCGCAATACATTATCAACTAAAACCAAGGTAATGTTCAGTAGTTTTTGTGATAATGGAAAAAATATAATTACTAACACAAATAATAAAATTACGAATGTCAATAAAAGTTACTTAAATTTTGACTATAAATCAAATAAACACAATACTTATATTCTTCTTGAATTATTTCCAAGTAATGATGAATTAAATATTGATCCAAACATTGTTAGATTAACAAAAGATTATTTTTATAATTATGAAAATAAAGAAAAAGTTTATTATGCAATTGATAGTTTAGTGTCACACCCTACAAATAATACATACAAAAAAATTTATTTTGATAAAATTGAAACAAAACAACTTGAAAATTACATTAATACAAATTTAAATAATAAATTACATACAATTATTACTTATTCAATGTATCATTTGATTAAAACAGTATTTTTTTCAAATAATAAATTTAACCATTAATAAAATTATTGTAATGAACAACCAAGTTATTTTTTAAATCATCATTTAATACAATATTAACTTTATGTCCGGCATATTTTTTAATTTGTCCAACATTTTGATCTTTTTTTATTTCTATTTCTAATGTTTCTGGATTTATAGCCCATAAATATTTATCCATTGTACTATGTAAATTTTTTGTTAATAATAAACCATTATCAATATCATATGATTCATCTACTGCAACTGGTACAATATGTGCTGCTTCTAATTCATGAACACAATCTTCATCACTTACAATACATTTACCATTATATTTTTCTAATAATTGTTCTCTAAATTGTTTTTGATTTAGTCTAACTTTTTGTTCTTCTTTAATTATAATATTATAACAGTTTTCCAATAAAAAATTTAAATGAATATTAAACAATGACTCATCATCAAAATCAAAGTTTTTATAATTGTATAACATTTGTTTATTTATTGTGCTATTATTGAATATGTCTAAGAAATTTTCTAATTTTGTTAATGACATATTATTATTATTGTTATGGCTTTAACTAAATTTTATAATTATATATAATTTATTATATTTCTTAATTGTCTATTTGTTATTTTTTTTTTTTTTATGTGTGATATTTTTGGAACTGATATATTTTTTAAACTATATGATAACAATCTTTCTATTGGTTCTAATGATTGATTATAATTTTTACCAAATTGTATTTTAACTAACTGTCGATTATATGATAAATTTAATTCTTGGTTAAAGTTATCGCCAAATATTATTTCTTTTAAATTTTGATGTTTTGAAAGGAAACTATTAACTGATTTATTAAAATTATTTCCAAATTGTATTCTATTAATTAATTCATTATTATCAAGTGAATCATCAACCGAATAATCAAAATTATTACCAAATACAACTAATTTTAAGTTTCTAAGTGTAAATAATGATCTATCTAAATCTTTGTTAAAATTATTGCCAAAAATTAAAAATTCAAGATTAATATTTTCTATTAAAGAATTTCTTAATTCTTGATTAAAACTATCACCCAGTTTTAATAATTTTAAATTTAAAAGACACATGAGTGAATTACCAAATGGTTGATTATAACTATTACCAATACTTAAATTTTGTAAATATCTATTTTTTAAAAATACATTTTCTAAACTACTATTAAATCCATCACCTATTTCTAATATAACTAAATTTTCTAAATAATATAAAGATTCACCTAATGGTCTAGTATAACCATTACCAATTTTAAGTTTACGCAAGATTCTTAAATTTTTAAATAAATCATCAAATGATTCATTGTAACTGTCACCAATTACTAATTCACTTAAATTTTCTAATTTTGATAATGACATTTTTAAAGTTTGATTATAACTATTACCTAATCTTAAAACACGTAAATTAATAACTCTAAATAATGAATCATACAAGTTTTGATTAAATCCATTTCCAATATATAATTCTTCTAAATTTATACAACTGTCTAATGCATTATCAAATGGAAAATTATAACCATCACCAATTACTAATATTCTTAAACTTCTTAATCCAAATAAACTCTTTTCAAATGGATGATTATAATTATTGCCAATATATAATTTTTCTAAGCCATAAAAGTGACGTAAAGAATATTCTAAAGGATGATTATATTTATTTCCAAGGTTTAATATTTTTAATTTATTCAAGTTTATTAATGAACTTTCTAATGGTTGATTAAAATTATTGCCAAAATGTAACTCTTCTAACACGGTTAAGTTATTTAAATAATTTTCTATGTTATAATATTCACCAATATATTCACCAATCATCTTATCAAAATCATTACTAAAAACTAATTTTTTTAAATTTTTTGCAAACCTTAAAACAGTACATATAACATTAAAATCAATATTTTCTTCAACATTCCAAGTTTCTATTTTATCACCATTTTCTTGTATTAATTTAATATCATCATCCCATGATACATTATTAAAATTTTTATAGTTAATTCTGTTTAAATATTCTTTATCAAAATTTACTTTCATTAAATCAAACCATATATTAAATTCATGATTGTTTATTTTCTTTTTTAAAATTGTAGCCTTAAATGGTTTATCATTTACATCCATTAACTGACATGTTTTAAAATGTACTTGATATTTATTAAGCGGATCATTTTTTGGAACTATTATATATAAGGGGTTTTCTGGTGAATAATAATGTTCAAACATACAATTATCATCTGCAGCAGTACACCATCTAGTGTTACGTCCATAATATCTAGACCCATGTTCACTAGTTGGTTTATAAATTATTATACTTTCATTGTTCATTATTATTTCTACATCTTTTTCACCTAATTCTTTTATTTTTATTTGTCTTTCTTTTTGTTTTGATTCATCTTGTTGTTTTTCATCTAAATCTTCAAAAATTAAAAATTGCGAGTCTATATAACTTTCAAGTTCTTCTAAGGATTTAAAAGTAGTGGGTAAACCAGGTGTACCAATATTTTTTAAAATAATATATTTTTTCCAATTATCTTTAAATCTACCTATATTTTCTAAACTATTTGGTGTACCTAATTTTCCATCTAAATATATTGTACAAACTAAATCTATTATTTTGCTGTCATTAACTGTTCTTTCAATTACATCAAATATTTTATCTAATATTTCTTTTCTACTTATTGGATCATTTATGGCTTCAATATTTGGTTTAATGCCTGGTACTCTATTATTTTCACCTTCTATTTTATTATATTCGCTAACTAAATAAGAATCATTCAAAAAATTACGTATTATTATTTTCATTTCTTCTTCTTTTTGTTGTATTTTATATTTATGTTTAACATTAGATAAATCAAACTTAAGATCAAAATATCTTTTTGCAGTTTCTTTACCACCAGCTAACTGATTTTTTAATTGAAAATATTTATTTTTGTATTTAAAATATTTTTTTTCATAAAAGTTGGTGTTCATGTTATTATATATAAGTTTATATATAATAATTAAAACAATCATTTATTAATAATTAAAACAATTACTCACGTATGTTTAATTTTTCAAATGCTGAAATTAAAGAGTCACAATTTAAATTATCTAATGGTACAAATTTTATTTTTTTAGTTACTGGGTCAGTAACATATGTATAAACTTGCATTTTACCATTTATTTTATTAAAATCACAAATACCACTAGGTTGATGATCTTCTGGTTTTAATGCAAAACTATAAACTTTACTCATTATTATAATTTATATTATTTGTTTATATTTAATTTTTCAAATTCTAAAGCTAAATAGTCAAAAAAATAATCGAAATTATAAGAAATAGGTGTAACATTAAAATATAATCCTTTTTTATATGTAACTTTATAAAATTCTATTTGTTGATTCATATAATATAATTAAAATTATTTTTTATCTATCAGACAAATAACCAGATTCTTTTTTTAATGTATTTAAAGAAAATGTTTTATACAAATCTGTTTGTTTTAATTCAGGAATATTATTTCTATGTAAAAAGGCAATATCAAATGTACCAATATTAATTTCAATACTGTTAAAACATGTATGGGATGAACATACTGCATCACTTAAATGTTCAAAATTAATTTTTAAAGAAGTATCAGTAAATCCACCAGCAGGTATACTTGATGAACCAGTTATAAATTTAACAAATGATTCAATATATTCTTTAGTAATTTTTTCTTTTAATTCAGGATTAGTATCAATAGCATCTTGTAAATTTAATGAAATTATATCTTTAATAAATTGTTTCTTTTCTTCATTAAAATCACGACCATAACGGATCCAACTAAACAATTTATCAAGAGTAATATTTATTTCTCCAATTAAAAGCTTATTTAATACACTAATTGGTTTATTTTTTAATTCAATAGCATCAATATCTATTGTTTTTCTAAATCCTAGTATAAAAGCTCTTAGTTGGGGTGATATAGTTTCATCTGTATATTTTGCTTTTATTTTATTAAATGTGTCTTCTTTAACAGTATCTTTAGTATTAATGTCAGTTTCATCAATATTATATCTACAATATGCTTCTTGTTCCCATTTAGTTTCAAAACATTTATATGGTGTATAATCAAATAATTTTGAATTAAAATCTCTTATAATAGTCATCATTTGTTCAGAATTTAAAGTATCAAAATCATCATGTATCATTTGATATAATAAAAATGGTTCTAAATTAACAGGAATTTGTAAATTTAATTTAATTGCTAAAGCAAATAAAGATCCTAAAAATTCATATTGATTTATTTTATCTTGATATTTTTGAGTAGAATTATTAATTTGAGGTTTTAAACTTGATAATTTTGATTCATTATCCATCATTAATAATTTATTTAATGAAGATAAATAAGTAGATAAACTATCAAATATAGTTCTTGTTACTCCTCCTGAATCAATTGCTTCACCAGCAATTTTAGTTTTAAAGTTAACTTCTTTAAAAAACGGTCTTCTATTTGGTTCTAATAATATTCCACTGACATCATATAATTGATCAAAAATAGTTACATTTTCTATAATGTTATATGTTTTTGTACCATCTACTTTATCAAAATAAATGTTAATAGTATGACCACCTCTTGATGTTGGATATATTCTTGCTATTTTTCTTTTAATAAAAGCTATTTGACCATCAACTGTATTTAATAAAGCATCAAATTCAGCACCTGCTTCATCCATTCTTGCATTTAAATTATTTCCTCTTAA
>JACCDO010778400.1_pt1 | contig 10693 bp, 8 predicted proteins | sample 7446101 | NCBI WGS metagenome assembly JACCDO01 (sample SAMN15323440, study PRJNA562643) | freshwater metagenome | isolation source: river surface water | place: USA:Blue River Watershed | collected 2017-08-16
GCTTCTACAAACTTTTTAACCAATGCGTAATTATGTTGTAGCACCACCACATCGTCCACCGTTCCATGAATCAATAACAATTTTCCTTTTAGATTGGAAGCATAATTTAATAGGGAAGCTTGGTCATAACCTTTTGGATTCTGTTCTGGTCTATCCATGTAGCGCTCGCCGTACATAATTTCGTAGTATTTCCAATCGGTAACGGGGCCTCCGGCTACTCCTGTGGTGAAAACTCCAGGGTTGCGCAACATCAAGGACGTTGTCATAAATCCACCAAACGACCAACCATGCACCGCCATGTGATTCGCGTCGATATAAGGAAGTGATTTCAAAAAGTTTACTCCAGTAAGTTGATCCTCCATTTCTACAGTTCCTAGTTGACGGTGAATTTGAGATTCAAAAGCAAATCCTCTTTCAGCAGAACCTCGATTATCTAAGGTGAAAACGATATACCCTTGATTTGCCATCCAATGCATCCATAAATTTGCCCCAGCGAGCCAAGAATTTGTAACCATTTGAGCGTGCGGTCCGCCGTATACATATACCATCACAGGATATTTTTTTGAAGGATCAAAATTTGCTGGTTTTATCATTCTGTAATACAAATCAGAACCATCATTTCCTTTTATTTTTCCTATTTCTGTCGTTCCAATGTTGTAATCCTCAAGTTTGTCTTTGGCGGTGCCTAATCCTTTTGCCATTTTTCCATTTGATGTCCATATCAGGGTTTTATTAGGAACAGTTAAACTAGAGAATGCATCATACCAATAGGCGCCATTTTCCGATAATTGAAAACTATGGGTCCCATTTTCTTTTGTCAGTAATTCTGAGTTTCCGGAAAAATCTGTTCGGTAAATTAAGGTGTTTGTTGGGTTTTCTCCTGTGGCACTGTAATAAATGTACTTTTTGTCAGGGCTAAGCGATAAAATATCTTTTACTACAAAGGAATGTTTTGTCAACTGTAAAGTTTTATCTGCGCCTTCAAAATCAACTAAATAAATATTCGTGAACCCGTCTTTTTCGGATAACCACAAAAAGTCATTACCATTCCCGGTGTAGACGGCAGGATGCTCAGGTTCTACCCATTTGTCATTTTTTTCTTCTAAAAGTGTTTTCACAAATTTTCCTGATTTTACTTCGTAAACATTCAACCACATTTGATTTTGGTCGCGATTAACTTCTGCAACGATTAGGTACTTTTCATCAGGCGTAATGGATAAATTGGTGAAATAATCATCAGTGGCGCCTTTTGGCGAAATGAAAATGGTTTTATTTTTTTTTACGTTGTATATGCCAATCTTTGGTTGCTCCGAAGCCTGACCTGCCATAGGATATTTGATGGAAACTAATTGGCCAGGTGTCTCGTCGATATTAAGTAAGGGATAATCGTGAACATTGGCCTCGTTTTTTTGATAAAAAGCCAACACATTTCCTTTTTCAGACCAAAAAATACCATTTGAAATTCCGAATTCATTTCGCGCAATGGACTGTCCGGATACAATATCCTTGTTTTTATTTTTGGTAATAGCTTTTCCGTTAAGGTATAATTCATTTTCAATGGTGTAAGCGATGCTATTACTCGCATAATGAGGGGTGGCGTTTTCGGCTGCATCAGGAAGTTTTTGAAGAATCTCACCAGTTTTAGTAATAGGAGCATATTTCACGTAGACTTTCCCATCTGTCAATATAAATTGATCTTTATTCAGCCATTTTAAATCCATAAATCCATAAAATTGTGTTTTCATAGATTCGTTGAACTGTTGAATTGTAAGTGCTTCCATTTCTTTTTCGCTATCTACAGAAGAAAGGTACAAGGTTTGCCAATTTTTACTTAGATAGGAATAGCTATCCGTTCCAGGAATCCATTGAAAATTATTGACATAATCCGGACGGAAACTTCTCCATTGTTGCATGACGGCGTCCTTCAGAGTAAGTTCTTTTTTTTGCGCCAACGAATTAAGTGCAACCAAAATGAATATAAATGCTACAAGTTTTTTCATGGATTTTTTTTTCGAAAGTACTAAATTTGGTTGTATTCAAAATAATTTATTCTAAAGACACATTTTTTTTACGTTCATATCTATTTGAAATAGAGTAAGTTTTAATATTTTTGTCGGCCTAAAAAAATAAAATGAAGACATTTCTTTCTTTCTTGACAATTTTTCTAATGTTCAATACTGCTTATTGTTTTGAATTTAAATCTCATTACCAAAACAAGTCGTTTTTACCGAATGGCCTCTTAGAAGCAGTCAGTTATACCAATACACACATGCGCGAAATTAAAAGTGATGAACTTCCATCCTGTACTGGAATGCCGTTGCCTTTTGGTATAATGGGTCTTTTCGAGAATGGAAACGGCTATTTTACTGAAAATGGAAAAAAAGTCGCTAAATTAAGTGGTTTGTCACTTGAAAGTCAGAAATCTTCTGTAAGCAATCAGATTGAAGCATATGCTGCTGCATTTAATTTCCTCATGAAAGAAAAAACTAATTCATCAACTTCATTGTCAAAAGATCCTGTTTACATTTTAAAAACCTTGAAGGAGTTGTCTGAATTACCTGAATTAGGTATCGTCAATCAGTTTGCGAGAGATGCTTTTGTGTATCAAGTGTTATCTTATATGAATGATGTAGATTTTGCGGCTAATTATAATTTTCAACCTTATTCTTTTGATTTGCGAAATGTATTTGGAAATGAAAATTATAAAGTACTTTCTTCGAAACGAGTTTCTCTGACTACTCAAGGAATTTTTGGAGGACAGGCTTCTTACATGCCACATATCGATCAAATAAAATCAACTGAATATGGACCGGCCATTTGGAACCCAGCAGCAAGTTGTAATTTTAGTTCGCGTGCTGGTACTGCCATTTCTGCTATTACAATTCACACAGTCCAAGGTACTTATTCAGGTTGTATTTCCTGGTTTCAGAATTGCAACGCTTCGGTATCGGCGCATTATGTAATAAGAAGTTCAGATGGGCAAGTTACACAAATGGTATTAGAAGCGGATAAAGCATGGCATGTGGGATCAGAGAACCCATATACCATTGGATATGAACACGAAGGTTATGTTGCCGATGCTAGTTGGTATACCAATAACATGTATTCATCTTCTGCTGATTTATCTCGTGACATTACAACAAGTGGATACGGGATTTCACCTTTACGAACATTTTTTGGTGATGCGACTACAACGGTGAATGTATTAGGTGGATGCACTAAAATTAAAGGACATCAACATTACTCTAATCAGACCCACACTGATCCGGGAATTAATTGGAATTGGGAAAAATATTACAAATTAATAAACAATAATCCAACAATTACAAATGTTACTACAACCACTGGAAATTTATATGATTCAGGAGGTCAGTCTGCAAATTATTCTGATGATGAACGTAAATTGTGGCTCATTCAACCAGCAAATGCTTCCACGATTACTGTGAATTTCACGAGTTTTAACATCGAAAACAATTGGGATTACCTGTTTATTTATAATGGAAGTACGACAGATGCTCCTCTTATTGGAAAATATACAGGAACTAATTCGCCTGGAAACATTACTTCCACCGGGGGTAGTCTTTTAATTGAATTTAGATCTGATTGCGCAACTACAGCTGCAGGATGGGAGGCAACTTTTACGTCGACAATTGTAACAATAGACAATGCACCGCCTACCACAACTATAGCATCAGGTCCTACCTGGAGAACAGCCAATTTTTCTAATCAAATAACGGATTCTGATGGACAATCAGGTATCAATAAAGGATTTTATCAAGTTACTGATAAAGCCCCATCAACTTCGAGTTGGCATGCCAATGGGTCATTTGGTTTTGTAAATGAAGATTTTCAAGAAGCAAATTCGTATTGGACATTACAGACAGGTTTATATTCAGTAAGTGGTGGAGCATTTGTAATGAATGACAATACACAAAATAATTCTAATGCCTATTTAAATGTCACCCAAAATTCTTCTTCAGAATACTTATACATGTGGGAGCAAAAAATATTAACTTCCCTTACAAATCAAAGAGCTGGAATGCATTTTTTCTGTTCTGATCCAACGCTACCTAATAGGGGAGAGTCTTATTTCATTTATTTCAGGGATCAAGATGACATAGTCCAATTTTACAGAGTCACAAATGATGTTTTTGCCATAGTACATGAAGTTCCATTTACCATTACTCCGAATGTCAATTATGAAGTTAAAACTTGGTACAATCCAAATACAGGAAAAATAAAGGTTTACGTGAATAATACATTTTTGGGAGAATGGACAGATCCTAACCCTCTATTGACTGGAAATTCTATTTCATTGAGAACAGGTGGATGCGGAGCACAATTCGACAATGTAAGGGTTTACAAATCTCGATCAAACAATGTTAGCATTTCAGTTGGCACAAATCAAGAGATGAGGTTTCAAAGCGATAATGCGGTGCAATCTGGAAAAATAAGCTCATTGGCAATAGATAACAATGAAAATTGGTCGAATGAATCTACGAATCTATATTTGATAGATTGGACAGCTCCTATATTTGCTTTCGTAAATGATGGCACTGGAAACGATATTGACACTTCATACAGTACTACTTTAAAATCAAATTGGTCAGCATCAGATATTCATTCCTCATTAGCATCTTATCAATGGGCCTTAGGAACAACCTCTGGAGGAACAAATGTTGTCAATTGGACAAGTGCTTCTTTAAACACAGCTGTTCAACAAGTATTAACAAATCCTGTATATGGTCAGATTTATTACTTCTCTGTTAAATCAACGAATGGCGCTGGTTTAGTTTCTACTTCGTCTTCTGACGGTCAAAAACTACTTCAACAGACAAGTGGTGTGGAAGATTTATTAGCAAATGTTGTATTCTATCCGAACCCAGCCAAAAACTATCTTTCTATTAAAGGTGTAAATTCTCCAATTTCGATTACAATAATTGACAATTCAGGTAAAATTTGCGGTAATCATCGAATTAATTCAGACACTCAATTCCCACTGAATTTAGCAGATGGAATTTATTCTTTGTTAATTTCATCTGACAATTCCTTTAAAATTGAGCGAATTGTAATTTCTAATTGATTCATAAAAGACAAAATAGCAAAACAATAAGAATAAATTAAGTAGATCTCTTTTATTCTTTATATGAAATGTGTATCTTTGCACCCCAAATTTTTAATTAATTTAAAATTAACACTATGAATTCTTACGAAACTGTTTTCATTTTAACTCCCGTTTTGTCTGATGATCAGGCAAAGGAAGCAGTACAAAAGTTCGAAGGTGAGATGAAGGCACTAGGTGCTAAAATCAAACACTCAGAGAACTGGGGTTTGCGAAAATTGGCATACCCAATCCAGAAAAAATCTACAGGTTTTTATTTTCTTGTAGAATTTGAAGCCGATGGCAACGTTGTCGCTGGTTATGAATTAATGATGAAGCGCGATGAGCGAGTTCTTCGATTCTTGACAGTAAAAATGGATGTTGATCACGTTACTTACGCTGAGAAAAGAAGAGCTAAAGCTGGAGCGACTGCCTAATTATTAACCCTAAAAAATTAAAAGAAATGTCAAACGATATCCGTTACTTAACCCCGATTAATATTGATATTAAAAAGGATAAATACTGCCGCTTCAAAAAGAGCGGAATTAAGTTCATCGATTATAAAGATCCTAACTTCCTTTTGAAGTTGGTTAACGAACAAGGTAAAATTCTTCCACGCCGTATTACTGGTACTTCTGCGAAATACCAAAAAAGAGTGAATAAGGCGATTAAAAGAGCACGTCACTTGGCGATTTTACCGTACGTTGGTGACATGTTGAAATAACAATTGTTGAACTTTTAAGCATCAAAAAATGGAAGTAATATTAAAGAAAAATGTAGATAAACTTGGTTACGCGAATGACGTAGTAACTGTGAAGCCTGGATACGGAAGAAATTTCCTAATTCCTCAAGGTTATGCTGTGCTAGCAACACCAAGCGCAAAGAAAGCTCACGAAGAAGTGATGCGTCAGAAATCTCACAAGGAAGCAAAACTTGTTGCTGAGGCTCAAGAGATTGCGACAAAATTAGCATCAGTTTCAATCTCTATTGCTACTAAGGCTGGTGAGAATGGAAAAATATTCGGTTCTGTGAATACAGTGCAATTGGCTGACGCGTTGCGTAAAGAAGGTTTTGACATCGATAGAAAATCGTTGAAAATTAAAGACGAGCCTATCAAGGAAGTTGGAACGTTTGAAGCAGAAGCAAATTTATTCAAAGGTGTAAAACAAGCCTTCAAATTTGAAGTCGTAGGAGAATAAGATCTTCTAAAATAAATAGAAAGGTCAATCTTAGGATTGGCCTTTTTTGTTTTTAGGAACAACGTGTGTAGACATTATTTTCTTCGCCTCACGTTTCGTCAGTTCTTGTTTCTGAAAAATGTGCAACTCTTGACTTGCAATTTTTCCACTTACCTCAGGATCTGTAAGTGGTTTTGGGTAATTCTGTCCCAAGGTGAAAGAGTAAAAAAGTTGTTCCATTTCATTTATTTTCCAAGGACTTATAGCGAGATCAATGGGTAAATTTCTTAATTCCGGCACCCATTTTTTAATAAACTTGGCCTCTGGATCGTGCTCGAGTGCTTGTTTTATGGGATTATAGACACGTATGGTGTGGTAGCCAACTGTTCCTGCTTGCATTTGAACCTGCGAGTAGTGAATTCCGGGTTCATAGTCGGTGAATTGCTTTGCCAAATGAATTGCAGCGGGTTGCCATGGTTGCCATAAGTGTTGTGTCCAATAAGAAATTAACATAGCACGCATTCTAAAATTCAAGTACCCCGTCTGATTTACACACCGCATACAAGCGTCCACCAATGGAATTCCAGTTTGGCCAGACTTCCATCTTTCAAGCCAATCTTTATTGAGTTGATTTCTAATTTGGTTGTATGCGTAATTTTGATTTTCAAATTCAATTCTTGGTTCACTTTCCAATTTTTGAATAAAGTGACAATGCCAATGCAATCGAGATTTAAAATTTATCAAAGCGCGTGATGGTTTCGGAATATCTTGAATATCTTGGATGAGCTTTCGAATGGAAATTGAACCCCAGGTTAGGTGTGGTGATAATCGGCTGCAGCTCTCTCGACTTTCATTCGGTTTAGATATGTGTTTACTGTAATTCTTATGCCGAAAAGCCAAAAAGTTGCTCCATAAGTTTAATGCTTCATTTTCTCCTCCTAATTGTAAGTCAATTTCTTTCTTGGGATGATGCGTTAATTTATATTTCTCTCTAAATTGAGGATCTAATTGAAATGGAATGATGTTATTGAGATTGACTTCTTTCTGAGAAACTGACATAAATTTATTCCATTCGTCTGCCCAATTTATTCGGTTTTTAAGTCCTCGTTGAACCGAAAACTGAGGCCATTCTCTCCAAACAATGTTATTTTTCTTACAAAATGACTTAATATTTTTATCTCTTTTATAGGTAAAGTTATTCCCTGTTTCTTCATGGCTAAATAGATTGAAATCTCCATGTGTTAATTTTAGTTCATTGAAAATGGCTAACACATCTCCTTGTAAAACATAAAGAATTTTAGTGGTTTTATTAAGTCTTTTGCCAATATCGATAAGACATTCATAAGCGAATCGCCAATGACGATTAGAAAAATCATCTTGCTTCAGCCATTCATTCTCTAAAATAAATATAACAACAGTTGGATAATTATTTTCAATTGCTGTTGTTAAGGCAACATGATCGTGCAGACGCAGGTCTTTTTTTAGCCAGACAACATTGAACATACGCTAAAAACAAGCGAGTGCAAGAAGTGTTTACTTCCTTTTAAGTAAATAATTTTGAACATAATCTTTCACACCGATTTCTAACGAAGTGAAAGGGGATGTGTATCCTGCCGCGATGAGTTTGGACATATTAGCCTCGGTGAAGTATTGGTATTTATCACGAATATCTTCTGGTGTGTCAATGAATGAAATATTGGGTGATTTGTCTAAAGCTGTAAAGGTAGCCAGAGCTAAATCTAAAAAGGTCCTAGCTTTTCCACTGCCCAAATTGTAAATCGATGAGGTGGGTTTTTCGTTCATTAGAAATAAACAAACATTTGCAATATCTTTCACATAAATAAAATCCCGTAACTGACCACCATCAGTATACTCTGGATTATGTGATCGAAAAAGTTTCATCTCACCTTTTTCCTGAATTTGATTGAATGCATGAAAGATAACGCTAGCCATTCGACCTTTGTGATACTCTCTTGGACCATAGACATTGAAAAATTTTAGCCCCGCCCAAAAGGGAGGCTGAATATCCTGCTTTATTACCCATTTATCAAATTCATTCTTCGAATCACCGTAGGGATTGAGTGGAACTAGTTTGTCAAGAATCTCTGTATTGTCATCGTAGCCAAATTCCCCATTTCCATAGGTGGCGGCACTACTTGCGTATACGAGCGGGATATTTTTTGAGGCACAGAGTTGCCAAATCGCTTTTGAATACGTTAAATTGAGTTCCTCAAGAATTTCCCATTTAAATTCTGTGGTATCGGTTCGTGCACCTAGGTGAAAAATAAAGTCTATGGTTTCTTCGGTTAAATTTAACCAAGAGATAAACTTAGAACGTTCAATTTTCTCATACGAATTAAGATTTTCGTGATTTGCGATTTTTTCTTGTTTACTAAAGTCATCAACGAGAATAAGGTTGTTAAATCCTTTTGCATTTAGCACCTCACATAGGTAGCTACCAATGAATCCTGCTGCCCCAGTTACAACAATCATGATTGTTCGGTTAGAAAAGACCGTTTATCTCCGCATCTATGGAGTGGATAATTTTACCAAGATCTTCTTGGCTCTCAGGGAAACGGTTATTATCTACATCAATAATTAGCAGCTTACCTTTGTCATAAGTTGAAATCCATGCTTCATAACGCTCATTTAAACGCTTCAAATAATCCAAGCGGATACTCTCCTCGTAATCTCTTCCGCGTTGCTGAATTTGATTTACGAGAGTTGGAACACTTGCGCGCAAGTAAATCAATAAATCTGGCGAAGAAACAAACGAATCCATCAAATTGAACAATGAAAAATAATTTTCAAAGTCTCTCGTGGTCATCAATCCCATGGAGTGCAGATTCGGTGCAAAAATGAACGCATCTTCGTAAATAGTACGATCTTGAATAACAGTATGATTAGTTTTTTTAATCTCTTGAATTTGAGTAAAGCGACTATTTAGGTAATAAATCTGTAGATTAAACGACCATCGCTGCATATCGTCGTAAAAGTCATTCAAGTAAGGGTTTTGATCCACATCTTCGTAATGTGTTTCCCATCCATAATGTTTTGACAATAAATTTGTTAAGGTGGTTTTTCCGGATCCGATATTTCCTGCAACAGCTACATGCATAGTTCACTAATTTGAGATTGCTAAAATAGTGAAATTCGACCCTTTGAAGTCAGTTGTTAGTAACTTTTTAGGCGATTTTATAAACGAAAACTTTACTTCCTTTTTTGAAATAAAAATTACCGTTGGAATAATAAATATTTTCTGCATCTGGAACAGGATTTTCTCCTATACCTTGGTCTTTGGAATCAAGGTTTAAAATAAACAAGACATCTTGTTGAAATTCAAAATAAGTATTTAATGCAATGAAACTTGTTGTCCAATTTGTTTGATTATTTGAGGTATTTAATCGCGAGGAAACGCATTGAAAATCATGAGTCTCTACCAGGTTTAAATTAAGGTCAAAACAATAAGTTTTCTTGCCATCACAAATCCATAATTTCTCATCGTCTTCTATCATAAACGTAATATTATTTGATAAGCCAATAAGCCCGCTTAAATTTCGTAATCGTTGCAACAAAATTTTCTTTTCCGTGTCTAAAAGTAAAACAGTAGAATTTACACGATCAAAAATCCAAATGCAATTGGCCCTGCTAGATGACGCAATAAGTGTTGCATTTGAAATTGCAAATTCATCCAAATTTAGACACATTGAAACAGGGGTAATGGTATTGTCAAAAACACAAATTTGTTGTTGTTCCTCGGAGAAAGAAATTATTTTTTGTGCACTATTAAAAACTAATTGAGAAATCTCTCCTTGTGATTTTATAGCTTGGCTAAACATCACTTTACCTAAAGAGTCTATTTTACTTATTTTGTTGTTGTCTAATACATAATGATTTCCTATCGGATCTACATACCATCCTGGGTTAGCACTTGGAAGAGAAAATTCTCTTTGAAATATTAATTGCGCAGTAATTGAATGAAGAAGAAACAATACAAAAAACGATATTTTTATTTTCATCTTGGTGTTTCGCTCAAAAGTTGTTCCACTAATTTTCGATCATTCATTAATCGTGGAATTTTATGCTGACCTCCGAGTTTTTGACGATTAGCAAGCCATTGATGAAATGATCCTTTTGCAAGGTAATGAAATTTAGGTTTACCAATATTCAAATCAAGAAATCGTTTAGCTTCGTAATCAGCATTTTCTACTTTTAGCTGTTCGTCTATCGCCTTTTCAAATGCAATTAAGTCGTCTGGAGCTTGATCAAATTCGATAAACCATTCATGGCCACCCACAGCCTCGTTTTTGTTAAAATATGGTGCAATGGTAAAATCTGTTACGCGAAATCTCATTGCTCGGTTTACTTTCTCAATCGTATTTTCAACATGTTGAATAAGCACTTTTTCTCCAAA
>JACCDO011124184.1_pt1 | contig 10693 bp, 1 predicted proteins | sample 7446101 | NCBI WGS metagenome assembly JACCDO01 (sample SAMN15323440, study PRJNA562643) | freshwater metagenome | isolation source: river surface water | place: USA:Blue River Watershed | collected 2017-08-16
TTGGAGTTAATTTCTTCTTTTTCTTTTTTACAGCAGGATTGTCGCCACTTATCTCTGTATCCGCAGTACTATATAGGCGTGTATTTCCCCTATAGACTTGTTGTTGTGACAAGACATTCCATCGCGTCGCAGACGATAACGGTGCTATGCATCTATTCGCTGAGGGACTGAACCTTCGAATACTAGCCTTTATGCACCTCGCCCATATTGTCGACATCAAAGCACACAACACCAGCACCCAAGCGCCTCCTAGCATAGAAGCATGCTACTGCAGGTATGTTGGAACAAGCAGCTGCCTTTTGATTTTCCGGAACTTCAATCAGGGAGTTAGAAATAGAGTAGAAGAGACGTTAGTTAGCCTATAGAAAGAAGGAGAGAGAGGGAGAGCTCCGTGCTTGCTGCTGGCGACTTCGACCTCTTTCTTCTCTCTTCTTTCCTTGATACCATTGCATGGGTGTGGATTAAAATTTCAAAAAAAAAATGGAAAAAAAAGAAAGAAAAGGAGGAAAAGATAGGTTGATAACGTCAAGACGGTCATGTACGTGACTCCAATAAAGTCTCGTTCTGATCCTCTTGCGAGACACAAGCCGGCGTCATCGGCAACAAGATATATCATCGGGATTTTTATATTCTTTTTCAGTTTGTTTATAATCGTGCATTTCTATGCCAGTGTGCACCTTCACAGCCATGACAACAACGCCAATGCCGCAATGGAAGAGGTGCAGCTGTCTCGTCTAAGGAATAAGGCGGCAGTGCTACTACATAACTTGGAAGAAGACAAGAAGAAGATTGCGCAGATTATGAACAGTGTTGGTAGTAATAACGTAAATAGTAATAGCATGAATGATATGAGTAATGCAGGTGGCTTTACAGGTCACAATATTCTTACAATGAGTGACAACGAGTTTTATTCCACCACAATAGATGTCATGATGAGTAGTTATGGAGAGGCAAGTGGAGATGGTACTTGTAGTCTTGATTTTGGTAATACATTAGTCAATAATTGGAGAACAAAGAACCAAACCTACTGCCACAAAGCTAGCAATCTAAAGCCAACGTCACTCGGCTCCAGCGTTGAATGCTCTCTGGTGCACCAGACCCGCCACCACGGCCAAGGTGATAACTTGTGTGTCATGAATAAGGTGTCAGTCAATCTAGGCATTTTCGGCGATCAAAAGCGCACTTCCGACGTGGTGAAGCACTACGTCGAGACCAAGCACAACGACCAGCCCTACATGCGCTTCCCGCGAGGCTTCGTGCAAGCAGATTGCGAGGTAGATGGGAAGCTGTGGAGAGACGAGTTCATGCCTGGTTGGAATGCGCAATGGACTACTAAAGCAATGGAGACGGTCCCTCCCGACCGGGCTGTGGAGTGCGACGAGTGGGTCGAGCATCCCGTGCTAGTGGTGCAGCGCGACACTTTCGCCAACTTCTTCCACGACTCAGAAGACTTCGTTAATGTTTTCTTATCTCTAGCTATTTTACGTTGGAATATTGGCGATACACAGATTTACCTAACGGATCTATACCCACAAGGTCCGTTCTGGGAGATGTGGAGCAAGGTGTTCTCCTCCCCCAAGCATCAAACCCTGACCGCGTGGGATCTGCGCAATATCCACGGCAAAGACACCAATCGCCGAGTTTGTTTCAAGAAATTAGCCGTTAACATCTACGGTCCCGCGGCGCCCATCACCGTGGCATCTTGGAACACGCCGTGCAGCAGGACCGCTCTAGTGCGTGCCTATTCCGACTACGTTATCCGTGGGTTGAACCTTCAATCCTTCACTCACTACATGGCCCCGGTCCCGTCCAAGAAAGTAGTCGTTACTTGGATGGCACGTCGCGCATCGAGTGAATGGCCTGAGAAAAGGTTTTGCGACAGTAAAAATTCCTTTTTTGATTGTGTTTTATGGGATTCCTTCGGGATCCGGTCCCTCGGTCGCATGGTGCAGAACGACCATGAACTCGTAACGGCTCTCAAAGGCCTCGAGAAGGAAACCTACGCGAATGGCGCGCAAGTGGTGTTCCAAGACGTTGATTACAACTTACTTTCGTTCGAAGAGCAGATCAAAGTTGACTTGCAGACGGACGTCATGGTGGGACCGCATGGGGCGGGCCTGTTGCACAATATTTTTATGCGGGATCGCGCCGTGTTAGTCGAGCTCTCGGTGGACGGATCCGGCGGGTTGAGGCACTTCCACAATCTCGCGCATTGGTACGGTCGCAAGTACGTCAACTTGACGCCGTCCAACCCGGTTAGGGTGGAGGCGCTGTACAAGGATCTCGCGCAGATCATTGCGGCCATCGACATAAGCAAGTACTAGCGCGGTAGGCGCGAGGCAGTGTATACGTGTACAATTTGTTCATTAAGTTACAGTTATTCTTCTAACCTATCTACACCCTTAAATCCCTCTTACGCCCTCTTACGCCCTCTTACACCCCCTCTTACGCCCTCTTACGCCCTCTTACATCCACCCGAAGAATCCTATGTAAGACCTGCCGAGGATCTCTGGGTCAGTCGCGAGTCGCAGCAAGATATCAACTTGCTCGGGTACCGTGCAATCCCTCTTGGAGTTGCCGGCGGCCGCGGCCGCGATGGCGGTGAACCGCGCCAGAGAGTCGTACTTCAACACATACCGGTTGAGTGCGAGTTGGGACTGCAAAATAGTAACGGGATTTTCGTCTGTTAACTTGCGCATAGCGGTATGGATCCGGTCCTCCGCGCTCTCGGCAACCCAGTTATCAACGGGATCGTTGGTGAAAATAGCCAGAATATCCCGCAAAATGACTCCGTTCTCCTCCTGCCGCAGCTTGCACACGTAGTCGATCATGTAGTGCCGCAAGATGCTGCTGCTGTCTAACGGTGAAACCACACCCTTTACTTGCGGGGTCAGTCGGAACGGTACTAGCTCCGGCACTCCTTGCTGTGTCACACCCGCCCCGAAGTTGAAACCGTAGTCGATGGAGATGACCTTGCCGGTGCTGACCTCAATGAGCAGGTTACCCAGGTGCCGGTCCCCAATCCCGAGCACGTAGGTGATGACGCAGCACGCACTCAGACTACGCAGGTACTCATTGCGCATCAAGAAGAACACTTCGGCGTCTTTGCTGTCGCGGCACAGCTTCCGCTTGATGAAGTCGCACGGTTGCAACTGACTCATTCGCTCATAACAACTCACTACTTCACTGCGAGGGATTTCACGGTGGTAGGCCTCCACACCCAGGTCGCTAGGGATTAGGGATTCTTTTAATTTGGTTGATTCTAAGGCGTGTATCGCCACCTTGTCGGCGCCGTTGTCGTGGTAGATCGCGTCCGCGTTGCGGCGCCGGAAGTCGGTGTCCAGAAGCATCTCGTCCTCGATAATCCCTTGAAGATTCTGGGTGCGGTCGAGCCACTGCAGGATCCCGAGTCGCGGCGTCACCGGGATGACATGGTACGTCTTGACACACAGCTTCTGATCCCTTGCTTGAGGTCCTACACGCGAGATCCCAACGGCTACTTCCGTGGCAGACTTGGTGCTCGTTAACTTGTTCAACGTGCGTACTATATACTGGATTCTCTCGTCGATCCGCAGATCCTCGCCTCCTTTCACGAGGAAGTGGTAGTCGCGCCCGTTGGTCCCGCCAAAACTGATCCTTTTCGGCCTTCGAATCGACGGTTGAACTACTAACTGGGTGTGGATGTATTGAATCCACACATGGGTACCGGTGTCGGGAGGCCGGTTGATTTCATCAAGGTATTGCCCGGGGATTTCAACGCGAAGCGCGGGATTGAACGCGTTCAACCACTCGGAGAAGAGCAAGAGCGACGCCTTGCCGGCTGCGTGCGCAATTATATCATTAAATTTCACTTTACGTAGGAAAGCCCTAACCTGGTCGGAGTCGGTGAAAAGAGTGACGCACTCATCGGGGCCGCCGCCCTCTTGGCTCACGATTTGCTCGATTTTATTAGCTATCTTGACGTTATAACCACCGATTTGGCGTCCTACGTGGCGTCCCGCACGCATTCGCTCGAGCAGGTGCCGGTACTCCTCGAGGGCCGCCGGCAGCAATCCCTTAGTCACCAGGCCTTCAATGACATCCAAACCGTCATTCCAGCGCAACTCGGGGTGTGACAAGTAGTCCAACGACTCCATGAACATGTTCATTGCGGGATTCTGTAGCAGGGAAAGGGTGTGGGTGCCGCAATAGCGCAGCTTGCCAGCGGCCGACGCATCGCGGCTTAACACGGAAAGCTGGTAGATAAGCGCGTTTGGGTACTCGGTTGCCAGCTTCTCTAGCGCGGCGGCGATGAACGGCGCCTGCTCGCGCATGTTGAGGCAACCGCATAAGTGGGATGAACAGTTCAAGAAGACCCATGCCGGTACCTTCTTGACGGCCTCAATCCAGTGCTCCACACCCTTCCCACCACTGTACTCACCTAGTAGGTCGAATAGCCGCGGGATGCGATCCCGGCAGAAGCTGCTACCCAGCCGTAATCCCTTGATATAGCCGTTGATGGCGATGTCAGCATAGTCCTCCACCCAATCACTGTCAAAGTCCTGATTAAAGCTGCTGACCCGGTCGTCGTGGGTGTGGAGCAGCGCTTTAATGGCTTGGTCGCAGTAGTATGCAAGCGAAACCTGCGCGATGCCGCGCTTGTCGTCACTCGAATAACCACGTACTGCGCTGTCGTATGCGGCCTTGATGTCCACGTGGTCAAATTGCAGCGCGGACCGGTGTGGCTCCTGACTTGCTTGAAGTCTTCGAAGGCAAGCGAATTTCCACATCCCCGCCATGAGCTGCGTATCCGCTATACCGTCACGCGTCACCTTGAGGGCTGTGGATTGGTGGCTGGCCGGGACCGTGACCTGGATCCGGCTCTCATCGGCATGCAACTGATTTTTGGCTTTTTCCAGGTACAAAAGCATCTTGTCGGAGGAGTCGCGCAGGGATTTCAGGTCCGCGTCCTCCATCGAGTCCACACCCGCGAGACCGATTTTCTTCAAATTATATTCAAAAGCAACGGCTACTTCCTTGAGGCGGATAATCCCTTTATCGCGGCGCTGCGTGCTGCATTGCTGCAGGAACACGCGCGCAGCTGCGAGGTTTGAGTTACCGATAGCTGCGCGTGCCGCCTCCGCCGCGTAATCCCCGACGAAATCACAACAGTCGCAAATCCCTGCTGTTTCTTGCCGGAAAAGCAAGCGGGAAATGAGCTGTTTCTCCCACGCGCAAGGTCCCACGCCCCCGAAAGGCGCGCTTATCTGCCATAACTTCATGAGTTTACCGGCTACTTGGCTGTCGACGACCTTGTCTTTGTTCTTCAATAGATCCGTTATGTCCTCGAGCTCCACTAGCTGTTGCAGCTGCAAAAGGTTGTTGATCCGCGCCTTGATGGCGTACGGATGCAGCGACGACATGCGCAGCATCAGGCTCTGGTAGATCTTGTCAATAAGGATGCGAAACCGGGCTAATTCCGTTGAATTCAACTGCCCGCTGCACAGGAGCAGGGCGTAGAGCAGCTCGTTCGGTGCCGCACTCAACAGCAACTTCAAGTTGTCGTCATTGCCGCGGTTGTCGTCGGTAATCCCGGTGAAAACGCGGTGAAGGAACTCTTTTAGCTCAAGTTTCTCAACGGATTCTTCCGCGCAATCAACACCCACTTTGTGGACTAGTGACTCGATATAGTAAGGTGCGTACCGTTGGACCAGCAAGGCGTCTTGCGCGGTGTCTAGCTTGACACGCTGACTCATCACATCAATCAAGGTGGCACCTGCGCTGCCAGGGATGTGCTGCCGCACCAACTCGTCCACCTTGAAGTAGACGTTGTCCCACGACAGCAGCATCTTGGATGTCTCGAAGAAGCGGTCCTCCCAGATCCCGGTGTACACCGCGGCTTCCTTCCCGCTAACCATGTCCTCGTTGTCGCTGTCTTGCGAGTCCTGCTCCGCGTGGCTAGAGGAGTACTCCAGCTCACTCAACCGGGCATACAACGGCAATGCACGCTCAAACTGGCAGAAATGAGCGTATTGAAGCGCATCTCGTGAGAGTTCTCCGTGATTTAGGAACGCCAAGACGCCCTGCAGCAGCTCCTCTTCTTCCAGGTAGTTGTACAGGCGGAAGACGCTGTGCCACGTGGTGTTCACCAACTGAAGCCTCTCTTGCTGCTCTGGCGACTGACTCTTGTGGTACACCAGACACTCCTCTAGCAAGGAGATGCCGAGGTTTACGTTGGATGATTTCACTGACGCTTCCACGATTTGGTGCGGGTTGAGAGTGTCGGCGGTGAGCAAGAAGCCGCTTGCAAGAGACGTGTCGAGGCCCATCTCGTGCTTGATAAACCGCACGCAGCAGTCCATGTAGAGCCCAGTGAGCTCGTCGGTGCACAAGCTGTCGTTCAAGGTTTGCTTCAAGTTCTCGCGCAAGGTAACTGCTGGAGGCTCTACTAAGCTGGGTAAGTTGAGGTATAACTCGGTGAATAGCTCCTCGTAAACCAAGAGAGCGAGTCGCTTGTCACGCAGTAGCAGCGCCTGTAACGGCTTGATCACGTCCTCGGTAGTGATGCGGATATCCGGCAACTCTCCTGTTCTGTACTTGCGATAAACCGTTACATTCTTGGAAGTTGCAGCGGAGGAGTGGTAGTAGTCCAGTGAGTGCTTGGCAAACTTGTTGTCGGTAGCAGGCGCTGCTTGCTCTCTCCCGTTGAACCTACTTAAGCGCTTTGAAACACGCTGACTTATTGTTGTAGTTGGCGCCGCCGCGGATGGAGTGGCAGTTACAGCCACAGCATTACACGTTAGCTCTGTCGTTGCATCAACATTGTCATCAACGACTAGGGTGCCACTGGTCCAAGCGGGCGCGGCGACTGGCGACCAATTCCAATCCACTTGCTGCGTCCCAACAAAAGGTTTGTTCGTCGCCGATGACTGAGTGTGCAATGCACTCTTCTGTGTTAGCTGTGTATGAAGATGCTTCTGCAAAGAGAACAACGGCTGGAACTGAGACTGGGTGTTTCGGAGGGTGCTCGGGTTGACCTTGGTATTCATCCGCACTTGCTTGAACGTGCTGTCGTCCGCCAGATTTTGAGTAAACAAATAATGACCAGAAGCTAGCTCGAGTGACAACAGCAGCAGCAAGTAGCCTGCGTACTGCACCCAGTATTGCGACACAAAGTCCGAGGTGGCGTCGTACAGGTCCGTCATCAGCAGCTGCAAGCGGCTGTGAGGATTCTTGTTGAGACTGTAGGTTTCATTGAAAAAGATAAGCACTTTAGCGCGTATACCGACGCGCTTACTGAAGCCGGCGTTGGCCATGACCGCGTCCATGCCGTCGTCGTCCGAGTCCAGGATTCCCTTCAAAACTAGCACAATCAAGCGCTTCTTCAGCACATCCTCTCTGCTTCCTCTGGTCGCGCCAGGGCTGTTGATGCAGCGATTCGTCTGGATCAGCTTCAGCAGCAGGTTGTACGCCGGCTCCCGCACCTCGAGAGGAGAGATATCACTGAGTGCTAGCACCAAGGGACCTGAGTTAGCAGTGCTAGTCGCGGTGGTCGCCAAGACAAGTCTATCGACAAACTCCAAGCTGAGAGACTCGCTGTACTCCAACAGGATCTTCAGCGTCAAGATCTGGATCATCGGCAGGTGGTACTTCTTGCGGATGACTACACGCGAGAGGTCGTTGAGCAGACTAGTCACGAACGGCATCAGTAGCTGCATGAAATCTTGGTCGGTGTACTGCGCCTTGATGGCAGCTGTGCTGCTGTGCACGGCGTCCAGGAACTCATACCTACCCGCCTCTTTGAGGTTGCTGAACGAGGACATGAACCGGTTGATTAGCTTGCGAGTGAGGAAAGAAGCGTGCTCGGTGGTGATGCAGCGCAGCGTCTTCGCCGCGATCTCTAAGCCGCCTTTTGGCTGCTTTATTCGCGATTCTATTATCGCTTCGAGCTCACCTGCAACAGACGCGCACTCGTCGACGTACGCGATCCGCCGCGTGTCAGTGCTCGCGATGCGCAGGATGATGCCGCACAGACTACTCGCTCCCTCGTAAATCTCACGGCGTTCATACTTCACATTCACTAACAGAGCTTGAATGACCTCGGCGGAGCGGCAAGTGGATCGATATCGCGACTCTAGTAACGGATACTTGGCCTGAGTCAAGAGAAGAGTCAAGAAATTCATCGCCGTCAACCGTTTCCGCACTCCTATTGACCCCTTACTAGTGACCTTCTGGTGCGCACCTCCTGTAGGACCCGCTTCACTCTGCAACAACGCGATCACAGGAGCGAGGTTGAGGGCAAGAGGCTTGTCGGGATTGATATTCCACACCGAGATGAGCCTGATAATCGACTGCACGTTGCTCTCACTCACGTGGGCTGCGTCGTCGTACATCACCTCCAACAGCTTGTTGATAAACTGGGACGCTTTACTGACAACCGCAGGGTTCTTGGTCAAGGCGTCACTGCTGTACGGAGCCCAGCTGTCCACAAAGGTGAAGACAATGTCGCGCAAGAAGTAGTTGTAACAAGGCACGATGTCGTTGTTAATGTCGGGTAACAGAGCCGAATCCGCGAGTAAATCGCGCAAGCAACAGTCTAGGAACGTGTCGATGAACAGCGGGAAGTACTTGGCAACCATCCCCGCCACTGGCTGGTTGATGAGTAGCTGCAGACAGAATATGTGGCTGTTGATAGAGTGCGCGGGGCTCGCCATGACGGCGCACACAGACGACAACCACTGCGGCATGCTTGCAGCACTTGCCTGGTCGCTCTTCTCGAATAGACTGTGCACTTTCACTACCATCCGCAGCATCGCCTTCATGAGCGGCTGGCGGTTGACTTTACTCAGCTCCAGCGCGATGGTGTAGTCATCGAAGTACGGCACAAGAGCGTGTGTCTCGTTGCTAGTAACTGCGTTGTATACCGGCTGGACATCCATAGGCACCACCTCCTTCGCCTCGCGCTCGGCGAATAAGGGACCGGAGGTGTACTGACTGTTGCTGCCGCGGATGGTGCTGAGGGCGGTGGACTTGATGTACTGCGAAAACTGAACACTTTTCTTGGCATTCCTCTGGCTGCCGGCTTGCGCTGGATCCAACTGCTGCGTGTCCGCGTTGTTGCGGCCAATTATCTCCGTCACAAAGTCATCGCCGCCTTTCCTGAAATCCCTAAACCTGCTGCTGCTATCCACGCCCTTCGTGGCCCAAGGCAACTGCTGGAAGATGAAGGAGTTGAACACTTTCTCTTGATTTTGGGTCTTGCAGAAGACAACCAGGTGGCAGTTGATGGCGGCGGTGTACAAGCGCGTGGTTATGTCCACACCGATTTCATCCGCAAACTCTTTCTTGCTGGCGCTGTAAGCCAATTCCACGATCTTTTTCGTCAGCTCGTTGCCTTGCACGGCGTTGTTGTGCCCCAAGAACGCGCTCGTCAACTGCGTCTTGATGCTTTGCAGGTAGAGCCGGTCGTAGAGGATGGAGAGGATGTCGAAGGCTATCGATTGGGACAGCAGCAGCGACTCCAGCAGGTACTTGCTGCGCGGTGGTATGGACGTAGATATGAGTAGTATATGGAGCAGGTACTGGATGAACGGAGTCCCGCCGGCGCTCAGCGTATCGACTAGTAATCCCTTGGTGAAACTCAGCTTCCGCATTGGTTTCAAGCACAAGTCGAGCAACTCATTGCAATCCAGCGCCTTCAGCATGGGGATGAGCACGTTGTCATTCACAAGCATGCGCTCATTGACTCCATCGACGAAGTCGTCACTAACCGACAGCGACAGCGTGAAGTAGAGCAAGTCCCCCGCATGCCGGTCGCTCGGATCAGCTAACTTGCGCAGCATGTCGCGGATGTAGTTCTTGTCCATGAAGACGTGGCGGTGCCCCTCGGAGAGCGACGTGAAGAAGAGCTTGAGCAAAATGAGGGACTTCGACGCAACCAACGCGTCCATCATGCAGTAGAACAGCTTGGCGTACTCCTTTCCCTGGTCGCTGGACAGGTCCACGCCCTTGGAATCCAACGGAAACTTCTTGGCCATGAACTCTTCGATGTACTGATACAGCACGGAGTCGTGGTACAGCTTGTGTGGTATCGCTATGTCGGGGTGGCAGTCGGGGTAGAGCAGGTGAGGGAGGTACTGAATGTAAACCTCCAGTTCCTCGCACGTGCACTGCTGCGCCCCGAGTTTTCTCACCACGTTGCTGTGTAGCAACTCGTACAACACACAGTGATCCCTGTAAGACCCGATCGCTTGGTGCATTTCTAGTAACTTGGCGATGATAACGTGAGGCAGCTCGACTCGCACGCGGGGTGCGACGGTCCCGCCATCCACCGCCGTGCAGATGCCGCATATGACCTTCGACAGCGTCGCTTTGTCCGTGTTCAGCGCAACGAGGCTGTCTAGCAGGCCAGCGGTGAACTCCACAATCACAGGGTTGGACATGTGGTTGGCGATCACGGACAGCTGCGCGTGTATCATGTCCATGGTGGAGGTGGCGACTAGCCGTTTCACGAGGAACAAGCCGTAGCGTTTGTAGAACAGCTCTCCCTTGCCATCAGGCAGGAGCAAGTAGTGCAGACACGATGACGGCGAGTCGTTGCTTGTGAGCGCGGTGAGGGGTATGACTGGAGCCCCGGCGATGAGCGCGAATTGTAGCAAGCAAGACGAGTAGTTCACCTGAAAAGGAGTCGCATCCAGCGGGAAATGCGTGACAA